>Ga0210057_1002044_pt1 | contig 29576 bp, 26 predicted proteins | sample CryGeyCG2114_010_2_FD_183968 | JGI IMG/M metagenome (GOLD analysis project Ga0210057, IMG submission 183968) | Groundwater microbial communities from aquifer - Crystal Geyser CG10_big_fil_rev_8/21/14_0.10 (SPAdes) (version 2) | ecosystem: Environmental > Aquatic > Deep subsurface > Groundwater ...
AAGAAGATGCAGGAAAAGTCATCTGGTACGCAGGCGGTACCGTCGACTGGGCGCATGCTACAACCGGTCACCGCGGTGTTGATGAAGTTGACAAAGGACAATATAACAGTACAGAATCGACCGAGTTTATAACCGGCTGCCTTTGTTGCTTTGATAAATCAGTTATTGATACAATCGGATACTGGGATGAACAGTACTTTTTGTACTACGAAGATGCTGACTTCTGTGAAAGGGTAAAACGAAATAATATACCTCTGTTTTATGTTCCTGAGCTCAACATCTGGCATAAAAATGCACAATCAACCGATGGTTCAGGATCTGAACTTCACCAGAAACTACAGAAAAAAGCACATCTCCGATTCTCAAATAAATTTGCCCCGTTTCGGACAAAGCTTCATGTACTGAAGAATTATTATTTATCTTAATTAGTAAATGAAACTGATTTCGCTACTTAAAGAGTATTCTTTTAAGCACAAGCTCTTAATTGTCATCTCAGTTCTTTTTTTACTGATTCGTCTCCCTGCCTTAGATCAAATATACCTTCTGCATGATGAACGCGATATCATTCTAAGCGGATATAGTATCGCTAAAACCGGACATGATCTCAACGGTATCCAATTCCCCCTTGCCTTTGAAGGTATTCACCCAAAAACGCCGTTTCTTTCTATTTACTTCACTGCACTTTGGTGGCAGATCATGCCGGAGCGATCGGTTTTCTTTGCCAGACTTCCGTTTGTCATTACAACAACAGTATTAATCTTTCTGATTTATCACCTCATTTATGCAATAACTCGTAAAAAAGATCTGGCACTGGTTACAACTATTATCTATTGCTTCAGTCCCTGGATCTTTCATATGACCCGTCTTGCGCTGGAAGTCAACCTTGCATTGCTTTTTACACTTGCAGGAAGTATTTTGTATGTGTCAAAGAAAAAATGGCTGTCTTTCCTTTTGTTTTTTGGTGCGTTTTACTCGTACCAGGCATATCGTGTTCTTATCCCCTTACTATTGATTTATCTGGAACTGTATTTTGTATTTCAATCTGATTTGAAGTCATTCGGAAAATCTGTAAAACAACTGGCGATAAATCTGGGCATTGGTATTCTTTTGTTTGTTTCCAGTATTTTTATAGACAGTAAAATCACTTCGGGGCGGCTGAGCGAAATTATTTTCTTTGACAAAGATCTTCTTACTCAGGATGTCTATTTTAAACGTATGACTTCTACCGCTCCGACACTCCTTCAACGTATAATGCACAATAAACTGACATCCTCATTTGATTATGTAATTGACACTGCTCTCAAAGGATTTGGCTTAGATTATCTTTTTAAAAAAGGAGATGCCAGTCCTACCAACGGCACAACTTCAGGTGGACAGTTTTTTATATTTTATCTACCGATATATCTTCTCGGTTTACTGCGACTGGCTATTGTGAAAAATGCTCAGTTGTTATTTCCCGTCGGTTTTGTATTAATCGGCGTTGTTCCGTCTCTAATCAATTCCCATAGTGCAACATTTGCATTCCGTTCCTCTTTTGCGGCATTGGGTTTTGCCTACATTATTGCTTTTGGGACATTGTTTGCATGGAAACAACTCATGCGTCTCTCACCACTTTTGAGGAAATCAGCTATCGTTGTAAGTCTCGGAATTATCCTGATAACTGTCCAATACTTTGCCTACAACTATTTTTTCCGCAGAACAATCACCGTGGCTGAATTTTATTTTGAACATGAAAGAAAACTTGCTGAATTCCTGATTGAAAATCCTGATACTAAATATGTCTATCACAATTCACCCAGTGAAGCGTATCTTTCCTATGTTTTTCTTAATAATCAAATCTCCTTTGAAACGGTGCGTGCGGACTACTCCAACAAGAAAGATCTAGAGGCGGGATCGGTCAAATTTCTTAACTGTACCGTTCACAAGGATCTTTTTGCCGACAAAGAAAAGTCGCGTATAATTTTTGAAGGCTGCCTCAACGATAAACAGAAAAAGGTACTAATACCTGATCCGGCTGTTCTTAAAATTCCGTTCAGCGATATCTCAAATAATTCTGCATACTATGTCATCACGCCTTAATCTTTCTTTATGAAGGTTCTTAATTTCGGAAGAGTTGTGAGCAGCAAATAAACTAACGTAACGGCAGCAAATACATAAATAATCTGATCTTTCATCTGCACTTTTTCCACAGTATCCCACCCTCCGTATCGAATGTAGGGATAATACGATATCAAAAGCCCAAAGAAAAACAGCTGGAGCTTATCAATAAGTTTCGGAAAAAACGGCAGAAATATAAAAAGAGGTAAAAAATACCACGGTTGAATCTGACTGTAGATTGTTAAGTAACCAAGCAAAATGATTTGTAGTCCTAATGCAACAGTGTTCAGCATTTTATTCTTTTTCGAAAGAATGACAACAGGCAACGTGAGATATTTAATACCGGCAGATAACAAAAGCCAGATGCGTGAGAATACCTGCCTCTTTTGCCAGATGTAATATACCCCGATAACTGCAAGAGTTACGGAAATCATATCGTTATGGGCATTGATAACTCCTTCTATCAGAATAAGCGGATGAGTAGCAAAGATCACCGCCCAACGCTTGTTCATTTTCTCAAAATACAGTACTCCGATTATGTATGCCGCAACAAACACTGCTTTGAAAAACACATAATTTAAAATAAATTTTCCCATCGCAAGGAACGAAGGAACAAGACTTATTATCAGAAAGCTCGGACCGTACGGATATGTGCGATGAGTCCAGTGCATAAATCTCAGCCATTCATCTTGGTAGAAATCTCCGGGCATATACTGATACGGATTCTTTCCGTAAAACGTCAGAATTTTTGCGTCAAAAATATAGTTAAAAAAGTCATGAGAAAATAGCGGATATGACAATAATAAGACAAGGCCGATAAACAGAGATAAACGATACGGATGCAGCGTTTTGTAATTTTTTACAAAGATGAGATGTGAAAGAAATAAGACCGTCAGCAAAACAAGGTATATATTTGCTGATGTGGGCCTCATGTTATAACCTAAATTCACCATCGGATCACGAAAAGAAATCCAAAGCGGATGATTGATGAGAGTGAGATTCGGATCAATAAGAGCATACGAATAAATTGCCAGTCCGATAACTACTGCAAAAAATACACCAAGTGTTATTTTCAAAATATTAGACATAATCCGGAAAGCGTTTGTGAATTGATACAGCAATCAGTACATACATCGGGAAATATAAAATCATGAGATACCGCGGCGATATCGGGATAAACAGCAGATACATAAGAGCTACCACAATCCACATCGAGAGGAAAAGCCGAAATGAATCAGGGAGCTTTGATGACAGTTCATGTTTCTTAGAAAAGAAGATTTTATGTGCTGCCGTAATAAGAAGCACAGAAGCAATACTCATACCGATTACAAAATAAATCGGCCAGAATATCGACCAATGCTCATACGAAATATAAGGCTCAGTTCCCCACCATACTTTCCACTTATTAAAAAGAACAAATGGTACAATATTTCCCCATACAGCGGCCGTATCAATAGCGTTGTTTTTCCAAAACAAGAAAATCCACTTCTGTACACCGAGAAATGTTCTCACCGTACCGCCCTGTATAAAAAGCACCACGTACGACAACATATATACAAGCCCCGAGAATACTGAAACGAAGCTGAGATGTACAGTATCGGATTTCAGATGTTTTCTGTTTCCGAACAAATCAAGCGCTGCAAGATATACTGCAGTTACTGCCAAAAGAACTATCACCGGAAAAAACAATTTAATACCTGCCATGGCTCCTGCTGAAAGAGCCATGAAAACGAGATGGATTTTTTTAGAAGTTTGCAAAAACAAAAGCAAGAATAAAACGTATGCCAAAAGAAAGGATATCTGAATGATATCCAAAATCGGCGCATAATACAGTTGGTCTTTAAAGACTGTATCCGTTGAAAGGAACACTACTCCCAGAAGTACGGCGTTCCAGGATGTTGTCAGGCGATAAATAATCAGAGAAACCAGAAGATAAGCCGTAAATCCAAAAACAAGTGAAGAAACACGATTATTTCCGCTTATTACTGTGATCCAACCGATAATATACTTGCCAAGAGGTGGGTGATCTGAGTTAATGAGGATCGGGCTGAGGCCATGAACATAGGCATATCCTGCATGACTGAGAAGCATCTCATCTGAGATGTAATGTTTTGATTGCGGAATCACATATTGGGACTTGTTGTAGCTATCTTCATATTTTTTCGCATCATACTTCTCGGTGTATCTTCCGAAATCTGAAATCACCGGCATCATATGCAGGACAAATGTAATGCCTGCTATGATAGCAAAAAGCAGTGTAATATGTTTTTTTTGAATCATTGTTGTTCGGGTCGGGTAACAATTGCGAATGAATTATTTTCATCAAGAATTTGATATTCAAGATTCTCATTGTCCAGATTTTGAACGGCCCAGCTACGTGTAATGACGACAAAATTCTTCTCGTTTGATTTGAATAAATTAACCAGCGTGTGCCGTTCTTCCAGTTCAAATGACATCTGCGTCATAAATTTACCTGAATAAAATACGGCCATCGGAAGAAAATCATCATCAAGGTAGATTGTTTTATCATACTTAGCTGCTTTGAGAGCAATAGCAACATCATCAGTGATGTAGCGTGCCGTCGGAATAACTTCAGTATAAAAAACCTTTATCTGTATGGCGGCAATACAAATAATGGCAAATAAATACCCGGTGGTGACCACTGTTTCAGTAAGATATTTTTTAATAAGTTTTCTGGCCGCAGGAACGGGCACATGTTTGAAAACTGTGAGAATAAGATTTCCCAGCTCCCAAAGGCCATACGCTGTGACCAGTGAAAGGGGTACATAGACCGGTATCAAATGCCAGATATGCGTTTGATCCGTAGTAAGAAAAGGATATAAAACAACGGCATTCCAAAAAAGAATAATAAAAGTATTTCTTTTGATACATCGCAACGTCACAATCAGAGAACCAACTGAGAGAATCCACAGGTAGTACCATTTTCTAATTCCCATATGAAGGTAAAAAAGAGGAAGCGTGTAATTCAGAGTAAAGTACGACTCTAATGTTTTATCACGTGTTCCGATTTTCAGAAAATGATGATCAATAAAATCCGGATAGCTTTGGAAATGATTGATGTACCAAGGTAACACAACAATACAAAATGTAGCGATGCCTCCCAATAACCACAGCATACTTTTCCTTATCTTCAAGATCTGAGGGAGCATAATCACACCCATCACCGGTAACGCCGAAATTCCGACCAGCGTTTTCGTCATCATCAATGACCCGAATGCCAGACCGACCAACGGAAAGAGTTTGATATTTTTGACCGATTTTAAAGCCAGATATATTGTCAGAATGTAAAAAAAGACAAACGGTGAATCCAGATTTCCGGAACGAACTCGGATCACATACCACACTGATGTACCCAGCATGAGAGCTGCGGCAAATCCGACTGCCTTTTTCTTGAATAATTCAGTACCGGTGAGATAAACGAGAATAATTGAAAGAATACCAAGAACAACCGATGGAAGTCTGGTCGAGAACTCAGATATGCCGAAAATCTTGTATGTCAACGCCATGATCCAAAACCCCATCGGCGGGTGGTCATAAAACGGCTTTCCGTTCCAGTTTGAATGCATGAAGTCGCCGCTTTTTGCCATCTCCCGTGCTATCGAACCATACCAGGCTTCATCCCAGCTCCCGAGATTCGGCCAATGCATTCTGAAAAAAAACAGAAATCCGAATATTACGATTAAAACAGCAAGATACCAGTCTATCCTCAATCTTTTCAGAAAGGGCTTCATATTTAGCGGAAAATGATTGAATTTAACATGAACGGATTTGACTCAATTGCCAACTGTTCATCATCCAAAAGATACTTCTCGATTTTGTATGTTTTGGAAACGGTGTCAATACTTGCCGGTTCGGTAGCGATCCGAACATCATATGTTTTCCATGTCATATTGTTCGTAAATTCGTTATCGCCCGGATCATCAATCATAAGATATGTCACCGGTTTCTTTTCATACGGATATGACGTTTTATCCGGCGTTAATCGGTCAACATAGTTCATGGCATACCGTGATGAGTACCCGTACTGATCTGTGGTATAGATATAATAACCGAACTCTGATGGGGCATCTCTAAATACACGCTCTGCAGCATTCTTGAAAAACAGCCAATGCCCCTGGGTGAAATCCTGGTCTGCAGTTTTCCAATACAGAACCTGCATGTTGTTAATAAGTAACGCCGCAAGCAAAACCGCAAATACTTTTTTGTTAAAGTATTTATACGTCGATGCAAAGAAGATTGCCACAACACCGATAAACGGAATATAATAATATCCCCAGATTACGCCTTTATAAGCAAGTGTCAAAGCCCAGAAACCACCCAATAAATAAACAAAAAGTAGGTATTTATCAGATAGGTTTATCTTTTTTACTTCTTTGACAATTGCAAATATGATTGAAGAAAAGACAAAAAAAGTAAGCCACAGAATATCATAGGTTATCATTCCCAGAGAATCATTCATGAAAAAGTTCATTCTCTGGTAAAGCAGCTCACGGAACGGCATAAATACTTTCCCGGCATTTTCAGCCCCGTTAAGGTAATTTATGACTGATCGTATCTGCAGAAAATCATGACGAAGTTCAAACAGAATATAGCTTGAAGTCGGAACGATTAAAACAAGCATCATGAGGAAATTTATCCATTTTCTCTTCATGATTGACCGAATCACTATATACGGAGTGACCAGCACTAACATTGGCACACCGAATGCCATCTGAAACTGTATAATGCAGCCTAAAATAAACATACTGGCAGCTAAAATGAGCGGATTGTCTTTTTTGATGAAGAGCCAAAACAAATAAAAGAAAATAGGAAACAATAAAACGGCACCTGACGGGTTAAAGAAAGCATATACGGAACCCCCGTACGCGGATGCATAAACCAGACTTGCAATCATGCCCGTCGTCTTGTCAAACATACGCCGGGCTGTCTCATAGACGACAGCAACACTTATACCAAACAAAAGCACCCAGAACCATCCGACAGCAATAGGATTCCCGCCTCCGATGATATAAGCCGGTAGATTTATGTAAAGCCATAACGGACCATGAAATACACCTGGAACACCACCTGATCGGGGTCCGATAAGAGTAATGTTATGGTTGTAGTAAACATCATCAAGAAGGAGAAAATCTCTTGCAATGTCCGTATGAAAGTCTATGTTTCCGTGCAGGATCGGCCATGCAGAAAAAAGGATAATAATGGTTAGAAGTACAAAAAAAAGTACGCGATACAGTTTCTGCATGTATATGATGAATTTAGTTAATTTATAGCTAAATCTATTATACAATGTATGGTAACACCCATACAATACAAGATCTTACAAAATTCTTATGAAACCAGAGAACATCACGGTACTTATCCACACACACAACGAAGAAAAGAATATTAAAGAATGTATTGATTCTGCAAAAAAATTAAGCGACACGATCATTGTTGTTGATATGGAGAGTAGCGACAGAACAATTGAAATCGCCACAGCCGAAGGTGTTGCCATTGCTTCATTCCCCTTTTTACATTATGTCGAACCGGCACGTGCTTTCGGGATAACATCAGCAAAAACCGACTGGGTATTTATCCTTGATGCTGATGAACGCATTACTAAAGAGTTATCTGAAGAAATTCAACAAATTATTCATAACCAAACATCACAAACCCACTACAAAATTCCCCGCAAAAATATCTTCGGCAGACAAAAATGGCTGAAGCACGGCGGCTGGTGGCCGGATCATCAGATGCGATTTTTGAATAAAAAAGCCTTCAGAGAATGGCCTGATCGCATACATTCAACACCGGTAATTGAGGGGGAAATGGGTTATTTACAAAACCCAATACTTCACTACTTTCACGGAGATATTGAACAAATGGTCAACAAGACGATTGTCTTTGAAGGCATTGAATCAGAGCTTTTATTTAAAGCAGGAAGACCGGTTAAGACACTGACTTTTTTCAGAAAATTCTTCGGGGAACTGTTCCGGAGACTTATCCTTAAAAAAGGCATTATGGACGGCACAATCGGTATAATTGAGAGTTTTTATCAGGCATACTCAAAAACAATCACTTACCTATTTCTGTATGAAAAATACTACAACAAAAGAAAAAAAAGCAGCTCTGTATGACCCGTATCTGGATACTATGGGAGGAGGAGAAAAACATATTCTTTCGATTCTCAAAGTACTTCAAGACCATGGATATAGCATTACTCTCTTTTGGGATGAAGATCTGTCATCTGAAATCCAACAAAAGCTGGGACTTGAATTCAGAGGTATCAGTTTCCACAGTAATATATTTCGGGATGGAGACATACTGACCAAGACAAAAAAACTATCGGAGTATGATAGCTTTTTCTACGTAACTGACGGTAGTTATTTCTTTTCTACCGCCGGACAGAATTTTGTTTTTTGCATGGTTCCGCAAAAGTCGCTTTACCATATGAGTATTGCCAATAAGCTGAAAACAAGAAACTATCGTTTTATCGCCAACTCTGAATTTACCGCGAGATGGCTTTCCCGTTGGGGCATTCAATCCGAAGTCCTTTACCCCTATTTACCCACGGAGTTTATCAAACTAAAACCGGCAAAAAAAGAAAAAATTATTTTGAGTGTCGGACGATTTTTCAGACAATTGCATGCTAAAAGACAGGATATCGCCATTCAGTGGTTTATTGATCTTCAGAATAAAAATCCGAAGTATCAGGAGTACGAATTACATCTTGCGGGAAGCGTTTCTGAGCAGGATCAGGATTATCTGGAGGAGCTTAAGGAGTCGGCGAAAGGAAACGACAGGATTAAATTTCATACGAATATTTCATTTAGCGAAATGGTATCTTTGTATCAAAAAGCAGAGTATTACTGGCATTTTGCAGGATATGATGTCGATGAGAATGAGCATCCTGAAAGAACTGAACACTTGGGAATAACACCGCTTGAAGCAATGGCAAGCGGCTGCTTAACCTATGCGTATCGCGCCGGCGGACCTGCAGAGACGATAGCAGATAGCAAAACCGGTTTTCTTTTCAAAACGCAGGATGAATTATTTGAAAAAATGGACATATCAGATCAAACTAAAAATCAAATCCGCGTTTCGGCAAAAGAATATATAGATGCTAACTTTTCATATGACATATTCAAAAAAACCGTTGAACATATTATTCTCAATACATGAACATCTCAGTAATTATCCCGACATACCGAAACACTGACGTACTCATTCAAAACCTCAAACATAATATCCCTTATCTTGAAGGATGTGAAATCATTGTTGTGAACGATCATCCTGATACATCTATTGCAAAAGATCTTAATCAATTTGCTCAGGTAACATTGATAGAGAACAAACATAACATGGGTTTTTCAGGCACGGTCAACACGGGTGTCCACGAAGCAATGCATGATTTTGTTCTGCTCTTGAATGATGATGTGAAGCTATTGAATAACTCATTCAAACGGGCACTTAAAGAACTCCAAGAGGATGATTCTCTTTTTGCCGTGTCTTTTGCCCAAAAAGAAATGGACGGAACGATCGTCGGCAAAAATATGATTTACTGGAAAAACGGCTTCCTGAGGCATCAAGCGGTCAAGCCAGATGAACCTGGCCCAAATGCATGGGCAGAAGGAGGATCCTGCCTTATCAATAAGAAATTGTTTGATGAACTGCACGGCTTTGATGAAATGTTTAATCCCTTTTACTGGGAAGATATCGATCTCTCCTATCGGGCATGGAAAAGCGGATATCATATACTATTTGACCCGGAAATCCGTGTAGAGCATCACCATGAAACCACCATAAGTAATCACTTCAGAAAAGACCGCATCGAGACCATCGCATACCGAAATCAACTTCTATTTATCTGGAAAAATATTTCCGGATGGGATCTTATCATTTCACACAAATTCTACCTGATAAAGATGCTTGTTCGGGCTATAATGAAAAATGATGTAAATTTCCTAGAAGGTTTTGTCCAGGCACTAAAAAACTTTCCACGAGTATTAATAAAACATTTTCAAAATCCAAAGCAACGATCTGATCATGAACTACTTAAAAAATTTACTCAGTAAAAAAGCTTACTTATTGCTTGCGCTGTTTACTTTTGTCGCAGTACTTCTTCATATGCGGCAGATCGAACTTCCGTGTTTTAATTCGGATGAAGCATCCTTTGCGTATAATGCATACTCTCTGACCAAAACGGCACGTGATGAATACGGAGCATTCCTTCCGACCAGATTTAAGGCATTCGGAGAAAATAAACTACCCGTCACGATCTATACAATCGCGGCATTTGTCGGTCCACTCGGACTTACAGAAGCCACCTCCCGACTGCCGTTTATTCTGATCGGTATTCTATCTCCGATTCTTTTTTATGCACTAACAAAAAAACTGGCCGGCAAAGAATATATTGCACTACTTGCCGCATTTTTAGCAAGTATCTCCCCATGGATACAGATCATGTCCCGACATATTCATGAAAATATTATTATGCTTGCCTTGGTAATCGGTATCATATGGCTTTTGTATGAGCTTCAAAAAAAGATACATATAAGGAAATTGCTTCTTCTTTCGCTTTTTATCGGGATCGGTCTTTTTACCTATCATATCGGAAAAGTAATAGCTGTATTTACTTTGCTTTGGACAGCGTACCTGCTCCTTTTCAAAAAAGAAAACCGAGCCCATATAAAACGGGCAGCAGTTATATTCATTATTCCGATTATCTTGTTTGGAATCACGGAGCTGATGAATCCGACAAGTCGCATCAGTAATCTTCTTTTTACAAGTAACAAAGGTTTTACTCTCTCAATCGAAGAACTCCGCAAGGAACATGGTTCAAGAGTTATTCATAATAAAGTTTCAAAATCGATTTCAGTTCTTTCGAATCAATATCTTTCGTATTTCTCTCCCGAATTCTTAGTGAGAAAAGGAGACAACAATGCAAGGTTCGGATTTGAAGGTATCTCTCCTATTACCCCTGTTACCTATATCTTTATTCTCGTCGGTTTGTATTTTATGTTCAGGAACAAAGAAGAATCCCGATTTCTTCTTGTTAGTCTCATGATAACTGCTCCGCTTTCCGCAGCCTTATCCTGGCAGGAATATTCCATAACAAGATCTTTCCTGCTCATTATTCCGTTTTTGATTTTCGCATCATATGGGGTGTATCACAGTACAATTTCTTTTAAAAAAACCTCTATACGAAGTCTTTTTCTTGCGGGAGTCATAGGAAGTATTTTATATTTTAATTTCTTCAGCTGGGATTTTTACTTTAATCACTATCCGAAACGTGTGGAAGCGGCGTACGCCTGGCAATGCGGATATAGTTCCGTCGGTGATTATTTGCAGAAAAACTACAATGACTTTCATCGTTTTTATATCACCAAAAAGCTTGGGCAGCCCTATATTTTTACCCTATTCTATCTTCAGTATCCTCCTTCTGAGTATCAAAAAGAGGCAGAACTGACCGAGCCTGACGAATACGGTTTCGGACAGGTTGAAAAATACGGCAAGTTTGTATTTAATATGCCGCAGCCGGAAAAGAATGAATCTGCTGTATTTATCGGCTATCCGGAAGAGTTTACCAATATATCAAGAGATCAGGTTCAGGTAATATCTATTGAAGGAAAGGATATCTTCTGGATCTACGAAGGTCAAAGGAATAAGTAAAGACTGAGATTATAGAATGTATGAATAAGGATCGGGACCCACACACTTCTCTTTTGAAGATATAAAAAGGATACTGCGAAACTCAAAAGAATATCTGTTGCCATTACCTGAAGCAGAATTGCTCCTCTTAAATTCGGGTCGGTAAACAAGATCGGAATGTGTAAAAAGAAGAAGAGAAAACTGGCAAAAAATACTGAATTTATCGCATTTTTTGAATCGTCAAACAATCGTTTGAGAACAAACCCCCGTGACAGAATTTCTTCTGAGAAACTGGTGGCAAAGGCAATAAGGATATAGAAAAAAACCATTCCGACTGATCCCCTTGCCAAAAATTCATGAATATCTTCATTTCTGATAAGTTGAACCACAAATCCTGTCACAAAAAATAGCAAACCTGCCGCAAGACCGAACAACATGCCCGCTTTCCAGTTTTTGGTTCGCAGATCTACAGCTTTCCAAAAGTCCTTCTTTTCCTGTGTAGAAATGTAGTATGCAACCGGCAAAAGGAAGATAAGTGGTTTGGAAATAAACTCATCAAACCATATAGGCAGATCCGTGCGAAAATACACTCGATAAATACTCCAAAGGATAAGTACAATCGCCCATGTATTAAGTACTTTTTGAATTGAAGAAATTTGCTGCTTCATTGCTTACAATGTACATGCATTTTAAAAAAGTTTCAAGTAGTAGCGGGGCTTATCAGACAATTAGTCTAAAAAGTCTCTCAGTTTACGGGCACGGGTCGGATGTTTGAGTTTTCGAATAGCTTTTGCCTCAATTTGTCTAATACGTTCGCGTGTGACTTTAAATTCTTTTCCGACTTCTTCAAGTGTTTTGGGTTTTCCGTCTTCAAGCCCGAATCGCATAATGAGAACTTTTTTCTCACGAGGAGATAATGTCTCGAGAACTTCACCGAGAGCATCCTTTAAAAGCTCCTGAGAAACGGCATCATATAGTGAAGGTTTTGATCTGTCGGCTATAAACTGTTCCAGTGTTGCTTCTTTATCATCTCCGACCGGTGTAGAAAGAGATTTCGGTTGCTGAGAAATGCGCATCAGGTTTTCAGCTTCATCAACCGAGATTTCCATCTCTTTTGCAATTTCCTTGATATCAGGATCTTTTCCGTGTTTTTGCATCAGCTTTCGCTGTGTTTTATAAAATCTGTTAATCTGGTCAACCATGTGTACCGGAATACGAATGGTTCGTGATTGGTCAGCAATAGCACGTGTGATTGCCTGTCTGATCCACCAAGTCGCATAGGTTGAGAACTTAAATCCGCGTCGCCAGTCATATTTCTCTACACCTCGAATAAGCCCTTTGTTTCCCTCCTGAATAAGATCAAGGAATGACAAACGTCGTCCGAGATATTTCTTAGCGATTGATACAACAAGTCGAAGGTTAGCTTTAATAAGGCGTTCTTTGGCAGTTTCGTCGCCCTTTTCTGCACGTTTGGCAAGATCGATTTCCTCTTCGAACGTAAGAAGGGGTGTTCGTCCAATTTCTTTTAGGTATTTTTTGATAGGATCAAGCGATTCCCCGTGTTTACCGCCAATGAGCTTCTCAAGCTCTTTTTCAATTTCTTCTGCAGATTTACTTGCGTCCTGCTCTTCGCGGGATGAAGTAGTTTCAAATATATCAATACCTTTTTTAAAAGCTGTATCAAAGAAGTCATCGATCTGATCAATATGGTTCTCCGGTTCAGGAAAGACAAACATGATATCATCTTGTACGAGGAAGCCATCTTCCGTTCCTTGTTTAAGAAGATCTTTCATATTTTTGGGCATGCGGTTCATCATGTGAGTATTTAAGAAATGAAATAATCAACCAATGATATGCTAAACCAACGTGTCTAACAAAATCAAGGGCTTGATACACTACATAAAGACCTGAGTTTTACCTCATAATCTATAGTAGGTATATATTTTACAGTGTCATTGCCTTTTTTTCCAATCCAAAGAGGTTTTTATTTCAGCTTCTTCCGGAGATCGTTATATTCCTTTGAAAGATCACTCAAATTTTTTTCGTCCGTTCGATCGTTACTTTCCATCAGCGTATCCATCTGAAGTTTGATTTTATTCATCCGGATTTCAAGTGCAAGCTTTGTCAGATCGGGCTGTTCTTCCTCAGTCGCCGCAGTAAACATAAAAAGTTCATCGGCGACTGATTGGAGTTCGGGTTTGAGAGATTGAGCAAAGGCCGTATAGTCATATGTTTCCGGTCTCATAAATTGTTTTTCTAAGGCTTCTGCAATCAAAGTGTAGGAAGGTATCGAAAAATCCCCCGGCCTGACGATTGAAAAAACTGAAGAGGCAGGCTCTTTAGTGCTGTTTTGGAGAAGATTACTCAACAAATATCGTTGAATTAGCTCCTTTCTCGCTATCTTCTGCTCCGGTTTGACATCCTGCGGTTTTTTCTTGAAACGAGTTCGACTGTCTCTCATGAGCCGATAAAGACTTCCTTGACTTACATCGAGCATCTCAGCGATAATCTTCATATAATGTGACTGCACAATCGGATTGTTGATGTCGCGTATAAACGGCATGATTTCTTCGCCGATCTTCTTTTTCTGAAATGAATTTTTTTCCGGATATTTTTTCTGAATATCTTCAAGAAGAAAATCATACACAGGCATCGCCTGCTTCAGATCTTTTTTAAACTGTACTTCATCGGTTTTTATTGCTTCATCAGGGTCTTTTCCTGATGTAAACGTCGCGACATACACTTCAAAATCAAGTTTTTCTGCCGATCGTATACCGCGCTTCATCGCCTCAACTCCGGCATCATCCATATCAAGCGCCAACGTTATGCGCTTTGTATAGCGTTTCAGCACCCCGAGCTGTTCTTCGGTAAATGCAGCTCCTTTTATGGCAACGACATTGCTTATGCCATGCTGAAAAGGTGTAATCATATCAAATTCCCCTTCCACGACATATACATTGTCTGCTTTCCGGATGGCATCACGTGTCAGGTGAATTCCGAATAAGTTTTCTCTTTTGTGATAAATTTCTGTTTCGGGAGTATTAACATACTTTGCTTCTTTCTTGGTGTTATCAAGAAGTCTGCCTGAAAATCCCACAACATTTCCTTTTGCATCTTTGAGCGGAAAAGCCAACCTATTGCGAAAACGATCATACATTCGACTGCCGGATTGGATCACCAGTCCTGTCGCGGCAATATCTTGTGGACTAAATCCTTTTTTTTGCAGAAATTTCAGCAAAGAATCCCATGACGCTGGCGCATACCCGAGCTCAAATGTAGATATAATTTTTTCATTAATACCTCTTTCTAGTAGATACTCCATGGCTTTTTTGCCGTACTTCGTTTTTGTAAGAAGATAGGAATAATACTTGAGGGCCATGTTGTTAATGGAATACAGAAGCTCTTTCCGCTTCCACTGCTTATCATCATACGACGAATCTTCCAGTTTCACACCTACCTGATCGGCAAGCTCACGAAGTGCTTCATAGAACGTCAGGTTTTCCCACTTCATCTTAAAGGTAATAACATCACCTCCGATACCGCAGGTACCGAAACAATGCCAGATCTGTCGGTCAGGAGAGACAACAAATGAAGGAGATTTCTCCTGATGAAAGGGACATAGTCCTTTGAAGTTGCGACCTGACTTTTTGAGTTCAACAAACTGTCCGATAAACTCAATAATATCCAGCTTTTCTTTTATTTCTTCTATTTGGTTATTCATCTCGTCTTGTGAAAATCAGCAAAGTTGAAATATACGGACTTTCTCATTTTTCACTTGCTTTCTTTTTCTCAATCCTATTATAATGATTTTAATGCTATATATATACCTGGATACTAATACTATCAAATTGATGTTTCTCAAGAAGAGCATTCTTGGGCAATATGAAGCATCATTTTACAAGAAAACTCTCCAGGTTCCTCTGCTTGAAAAGGGTAAACCGTCAAATCCTGACGTTATCGCATCCGGTATCAAGGAAACTCTTGCTATGCTCCCCGACGGCGCTGCCAAAGATCATGATGTCACACTTATCCTACCGCAGGAAGCGTTTATGTTCATGAGGGTTGATATGCCTGTGGATGTCGCTGAAAACGCACTTCCCAGCTATCTTAAAGAAAAAGCACGAACTGATCTCAATTTTGATGTAGAAACCGGGCACTATGATTATGTAATTCGTGAAAATGAAGGTGCTAAAAAAATTGTTTTGTATGCTGCCTCCAACGAAAGTGTGCAGGCTTTTTCCGAACCTTTGAAGCTTATAGAGCTTTCCCTTCAATGCATTGTCCCGGAATCACTTACTTACTTCAAGCTTTTTGAAAAAACACTGCGTACGAATAAAAAAGAAAACATCTGGTATGTTTCCTATGATCAGGATCAACTCTCAGGATATATCTATGATTCTTTTGGACTACTGGAAGACAAACACTGGACTGCCAAAATGGCTCCTGATAAAAAGATAGAAAAAGTACTGCAAAAGAAAGCCGCTGAGTACCAAACTCTTTACACAAAGCTAAACAGACTTATCTTATCAGGTGCACAATCTGAATCAGTCAGGCAGGATACATTTACAAAAGACGTCGGTGTCTGGACCAACCCGCTCAAACGCATTATTCCGCATTTTTATAGTGATTATCTTAAAATGCTGGCCGGACAGGATAATAAAGAAATTCCTGTTCTTGAATATGATATGTTGTTGGGAGCATTTATTTTCAATACTGAAAACAAGGCGTTTACTTTGATGAATGGCAAATCCAAAGGATCAGGCGGCAGTAAGTTTTCCAAACCGTCTCTTAATATTGCGAAGCCAAACCTTCCAATCAAAGGGATTATCTTTTTCCTGCTTTCATTTATCCTAACCTTTGCCGTTCTCTATGCAGTCAAAATGAACGTCAAACAGCTTTCTTTCCAGATGCCTAATCTGAATTTTTCAATTCCCGGCACAACACCACCGACAGCTACACCTATCCCGGCTAGCCCAACACCTGTCCCTCCGACACCGACACCTACTCCTGCTATCGAACGAACTGACGTCAGAGTACAGATTCTCAACGGTTCGGGAATCGCCGGAAAAGCAGGTGATGTGAAGGAATTCCTTCGCGAGCAGGGTTATGAAGAAATCCTGACCGCCAATGCATCTGCTTTTGATTACGAAACAACGGTTATACAGACAAAAGAAGGAGATGAAGCACTTCGCGACCTGATGGCACAAGACATTTCAACTGAGCTTGAAGACAAGGCTGAGTTTGAAGTACTTGATGCCGACTCGGCTGCTGATATCGTCATCATCGTCGGTACTGACTTCCGCTAACCGCACCCATCTTTCCAGTTATCTGCCTAGATGGTATGATATGATACTATCTATATCCTATGGACGAGACAAAACATGAAGAGCTGCAAACAAAATTTAAGCAAATTCAAGCAAAAATAAATCCTTCGGAGCTAAAAACAGAGCTCCAATCGTTGGAAGCCCGTACCTACGAGCAAAACTTCTGGGAAGACCATGAAACCGCGGCAGAGGTAATGAAACGTATTAATGACATGAAAAAAGAGATGGAAGATGTCGAAATGATGGAGTTTTTATTATCAGAAGGCGAACTTGATGAAGCGGAAAAGCTGATCAGCACCTATGAAGTACAGCTTTTCCTTTCAGGAAAATATGACAAAGGAAACGCAATATTCGCCATTCATGCCGGACAAGGCGGAACTGAAGCGATGGATTGGACGGCAATGCTTCACCGCATGTACACTCGGTATTTTGAAAATAAAGGCTGGAAATTTGAAGAAATTGACCGTGTTCCCGGTGAAGAAGCAGGTATCAAAAGTACAATATTGAATGTTTATGGGACATTTGCATACGGACTTCTAAAAGCAGAAGCAGGAGTACACCGACTGGTCAGACAATCGCCTTTTAATGCTGACGGACTCAGACAAACTTCGTTTGCCTTGGTTGAGGTTCTTCCTATCATTGAAGACAAAGAAATTGAAGTGAAGGATGAAGATTTGGAGTGGCAATTTTTCAGATCTGGAGGTGCCGGTGGTCAGAATGTAAATAAAGTCTCAACAGCAGTACGCCTTATCCATATTCCGACCGGAATAACGGTATCCTGTCAGCAGGAAAGGTCACAACTGCAAAATCGTGAAACTGCCCTCAAGCTTTTGAGAGCTCAACTTTGGGAAATAGAAGAAAAAAAACGCGAGCAGAATCTTGATACTTACAAAAAGGATACACAAGCATCATGGGGAAGACAGATCAGATCATATGTCCTTCATCCGTATAAACTCATAAAAGATCTCCGCACAGAACATGAAGATAGTCAAGTAGAAAAAGTTCTTGACGGAGATATTGAAGAGTTTATTCAGGCATATTTGAAACAACCGACGAATACTAAGTAGTCGGGATGTAGAGTACTCTTGTCATTCCGGTCGAGATTCGGGATCCGATGATTGTCATTCGCACGAACCGATCACGATATAAACTCACAACTTTCAACAATATCTCTTTCGAAAATCCACAACCTATGCTATCCTAAGATGTATGAGAAATAATACAGAACCCCAACACGTACTTCACAATTTTGAAGGCAAAAACATTGTTAAAACCGTGTCCGTACCTTTCATAGCTATTGTTCTCGTATCTGCACTTGTTCTCGGTGGTGCAACAGGCTTTATTGCCAATATGATCACAGGGAAATCAATGAGTGCAGGAAATACAGGTGATAAATCATCTGAGGCTTCTCAAGACGGCGCAAAAACCAGTGCAGGTATTCTTGATAAAGAAACATTTAAAGACACCGCTGAAGGCATGCTTCGCGAAGGAGGATTCGAGGGAGAAGGAAGCTTCCATCTTGAAAGAACCGGTGGTGAATCACAAAACGTTTATCTGACTTCAACAACAGTTGATCTTTCCGAGTTTATCGGTAAGAAAGTCCAAGTCTGGGGACAAACCTTTGATGCCAAGAAAGCAGGATGGCTCATGGATGTCGGCTATATCGAAGTAGAATAATACGAATCTCCGACTCATCATTTACGAAATACTTCTGGACATTCCTCAGCCTTGTCAGCTATACTGATAAAATGATTTCTTTTCAGAATGTAACAGTTAAGTATCCTCTCGGCAATATTGCCCTTGATAGTATTTCTTTTGATGTTGAAGATCAGGAATTTATTTATTTAGTCGGCCCATCAGGGGCAGGTAAAACTACTATTCTTCGCCTTCTTTTGAATGATACAAAACTGACTGAAGGAAGTATTCTGATTGATGATATGGAAATCACACCTGCGAAGTTCAAACAGGTGGCCGAACTCCGACAGAAAATAGGTGTGGTGTTTCAGGATTTTAAAATACTACTCGACGATAATGTATATGAGAATGTCGCACTCAGTATGCGCATTAAAAACTATCACCCTTCAGAGATAAAAAAACAGGTTACCGAATCACTTCAGTTGACAGGTATTGAAGACAAGATGTATCAATTCCCAGCACAACTTTCAGCAGGTGAACTCCAACGTGTCGCAATTGCCCGAGCTGTAGTCGGAGATAGACGGATAATACTTGCTGATGAACCGACCGGTAATCTTGACCCAAAAACGACTTGGGAAGTAATGAAAATATTTAAAGAATTAGAAAAAACAAAAACAATCCTTTTCGCGACACACAATACCGATATCGTAAACAGTATGAAACGCCGCGTTATTACTTTGAAAAACGGCAAAATGATAAAAGATAAAAAGAAAGGAGGATATGAACTATGAGCGACATTCTCACATCCTTGAGAAGAACGCCGTATCAGACCTTTGCTGCTTTGTCAGTACTGTTCTTTACGCTGCTTCTTTCAGGGTTATTATTTATATCTCTCACGTTTTTACAGGGACTATTGAATTATGTTGAGACACGACCGCGTATTATCGTTTACTTTCAGGTAAAAGCCGAGGAAGATCAAGTTTTTGCTGTGCGTGATAAGCTCGAAGCTACCGGGAAAACCGTAGATATAACCTATGTTTCGAAAGAAAAAGCATTTGAGATTTATAAAGAATTTACCGAAAATGATCCGCTTCTTGTCGAGATGACGTCACCGGATATCCTACCCGCATCACTTGAGATTGATGCCAAGAAGCCTGAGTATCTTCCTGAGCTTGCTGACCTTTTGAAAAATCAACCGGGAGTCGACGAAGTTCAGTTTCAGAAAGATATTATCAATAATTTATTGAGTCTTACCTCCAATGTACGGAAAGTCACATTCATGTTCTTCAGTTATTTGATGTTCATGTCTATTATCGTTTTGACTACAACACTCTCTTTCAAGATCGCACTGAAACGGGAAGAAATAAGCATCATGAAGCTCCTCGGTGCGACAAACATGTATATCAGGAAGCCGTTTATCGGTGAGAGTGTCTTTTTAGGTATTCTCGCAACGGCTTTGTCTAATATTGTACTTATCGGCGTATTGATCGTTATGAATGCGTTCTTGAAAGGATACTTCGCAGATCTTGGGAACCTGAATATGTCGCTTTTCGGACTGCCGCTTCAAGTCTGGCCGTTTAATCTGACATTTGCCATCCTCACCCTATCTGTCACAGCTATCTTTAGTCTCTTTATTACTCTCATCTCAAGTTTTGCTGCAACCAACAGATACCTTTAAAGTTCTATAACTGAGGAGTGCTTGCAGGTTGAGTTTGACATCGGTTACAATGTGCTAGTTCATGAAAAAAATACTAATTATCACTCTACTTCTGACTCTCTGTTCGGCAGTGATTACTGCTTCGATTACTGTATACGCAGAAGAACCTACTACAACGCCAACTCCAATAACTGCTCAGAGTACATCTCAAAGCCGCTCAGACTTAGAGAAGAAAATTGCCGAATATGAGGCAAAACTCAGTGAGGTTCGATCTCAGAAAAATACTCTTTCAGCACAAATTGAGTATATGGATACGCAACTCTATATTGCAGAGCTCCGTATTAATCAAACCGAGGCAAAAATCGGTGAAACGGAAAAAGAAATTGACGTACTGGGTGCTCGGATAACAAACCTCGACTCATCCCTCGATCAGCTTTCTGAGACTCTTCTTCAAAGAATCGTTGCCGGATATAAAAATCGAAGCGCTACGACATTGGATATTCTTCTTGACAGTACCAACGTTTCCAAGCTTGTTAACCGTCTGAAATACTATCAGCTGGCACGTGACCGCAATCAAAAAGCCCTTCTTCAGGTACAGGAAGCTAAAAGTAATTTTGAAGAACAGAAGGATTTGCGGGAAAAAAAAGCTGAACAACTTGCATCTTTAAAAGACACCCTCGATTCACAGAAAGTAGAAGTTAGCCGCCAACAGGATGAAAAAAGGGTACTTCTTTCAGCCACTCAAAATGATGAAGCAAAGTATAGTGCACTTCTGGAAGAAGCACGCAAACAAATAAGCGCATTTAAAAGCTTTGTACGTACAACCGGTGCAGGAATTATTGGAGCCGACGGGTTGGGTACCGGTGAAGGCGGATGGTATCTATCACAGAGAGACGAGAGATGGGCAGGTTCTGCCATGGGTTCATCAAGTGAATCAGTTCTTGATGTTGGCTGCTTTATAACCAGCATTTCAATGGTAATGAGACACGACGGAGTAGGAGGATATACACCGCTTAGCATCGCATCTGATCCTAAATATTTTGTACCGGGAACGGCATACATGTATAAGCCTTCTAACTTCAACGGTTCATGGCCTAACGGCAAAAACTATCGCAATATTACTTCAGGAGATATTAGTGCATATCTGGAACGCGGTACTCCTGTCATTGCCGGAGTACGTGGCTCAAGTCATTATGTGGTTCTAAAAAAAATGGATGGAGGAGAGTACATTATGAATGATCCGATCTACGGCCCTGATAAAAAATTATCAGACTACTACTCGCTCTCCGGACCATATGGAGTATTTGAATAGTTGATTTTTTGTTATACCATTATGTATTATTTACATAATGATTCAATTTATTCTTGCTTTCTTATTTGCTTCAACTGTTTACGCTGAAGAATTAACTCCGAGTATTTACTTAAATGAAATCCAGATAGAACCTGTTCAAAAAGTGGAAATTGTCAATGCAACAAGCTCTGTGATGGATATATCCGGCTGGTATCTTGATGATGACGGAGGGACAACATATGTGACTTTTCCTGAAGCGACAGTACTTCAACCGGCTTCCTGCCTGATTTTTGAAGGAAAATTTAATCTGAACAAAGCATCGGCAGACACTCTCAGACTGTTTAATGATACGTTACCGCCAACCTCTGAAGCTGCAATACCTATTGATACCTACTCATATGACACAAGTCCCGGAGAGTTACTTTCATTTCAACGGTCTCCTGACGGCTCGACACAATGGATTGCTGGGACCGAAAGTTTTGGGAGATGGAATGAAACCCTTACAGATTGTCAAATACTACCATCTTCTACACCAACGCTGACTATAACCATTAATCCAACTCCTACCCAGATTCCTACACCGACATCAATTTCTGTCACAAATATTAGAATATCTGAGGCATGTGTATATCCGGAATCAGGAGATAACGAATGGGTAGAACTGTACAATCCTAATAATTTCGATATAACGTTGCAGAACTGGTATATTGACGATGCAGAGAATGGAGGGTCTACGCCAAAAAAATTTACACTGACAATATCGGCAAAGGACTACGAAGTATTTGAACTTACATCAGTAATTTTTAATAATAACAGTGACTCTGTCAGATTGCTGAATACTAATAATCAAATCATTGATAGTCTAACGTATTCCTCTTCACAGAAAGGCATAAGTCTGGGAAGATACGATATAGAAAGCAACGACTTCTGCCTTCAAGAACCGACGAAAGGCGACAAAAACGGAGACTGCTTATCAGAAAAAACTGAAATTACTGAAACCCCGAAAGTACTACTTCAGACAGTTTTTCCTCTTTCAATAGTATCTCCAAACGATGGTACTCCGATTTCATCGAAACAATACGTCATTCGGGCAAAAGTTCCCAATACTCAAAATTCAGAAGTATTTGGAATAACTGATCACATTGAGCCAAAACAAAACAATGAAGAAAATACATCTATTCTTTTCCTTCCGTCAGCATATTCTCTCCTTTCAATTATTTCACTAACTGTTAAAATGAAATTGAAGTAGTTTTTTTATGAAAATACAGAAATTTTTACTGACATGGGGACCGGCGATTGCCTTGATGGTTACCATATTTTTCCTATCATCAAGACAGCGGATCGCGGTATCTGAAGTCTATACCATCAATTTTATTGTGTTTAAGTCACTGCATGTGATTGAGTACGCGACACTGTTCTTTCTGGTTTTTCGTGGATATTACCGAACTCTCTCTCACAAAAATATGAATAGAATCTATCTGTACGCAATCGGTACCACATTTTTATACGCAGTCTCCGATGAATTTCATCAGACATTTGTACCGACTCGAACAGGTACCGTAAGAGATGTCTTCATCGATAGTATTGGAATTCTTTTGTGTTTTCAGTATACTAAAATTAATCTGGCCAAATTAAAAATATTCCTATGAAGAACCTCGTTGATTCTATTCATCATTTATTTATTCCGCGACATACAAATAACTTCAGATCGAAGCTTCTGCACCATGACTTTCTGACAATATATCTTGCATTCGCACTTATTTTGACGGCAAGTGTGACTCATATACAAAACACATCAGGATCAATTCTCGGCTATGCTACCGATATCTCTCCGCAAAAACTTTTTGAACTCACCAATCAGGAACGACAAAATGCCGGTTTAAACCCTCTTGAGTACAACGAAAAACTGGCTAACGCCGCAAAAAAGAAAGCTGAAAATATGTTTGAGAAGGATTACTGGGCACATTATGGCCCTTCAGGAGAAACTCCATGGGAGTTTATTTTGAGTGCGGGGTACCAATACGAATTTGCCGGAGAGAATCTTGCCAAAAACTTTCTTTTTAGTGATGGTGTTGTGAAAGCATGGATGGACTCCCCGACTCACAGGGAAAATATTATGCGAAAAGAATATACGGATGTCGGATTCGCTGTCGTGAACGGCGTAATAAATGGTGAAGAAACAACACTTGTAGTTCAGATGTTCGGAAAACCATTGTATGGCGTTGCCGAACAACCTCAGGAGAAAGAACCGCAATCACAAGTACCGGCAGAACAAACTGAAAAGGATCTCGCTGCAGCTCCGGAAACCGTACCTGAAACCTCAGTGCTGGCAGAAGATAATGCGCCGACTCCGTTTTACTCAATATTCCTTGACATTAACATGATCTTTTTTGCTGTCCTCATTCTTGCTCTCATATTGGACTTTTACTTTGCTACAAAACTGAATCTTATTCACATCAAGGGAAAGAATCTCATTCATATTATTTTCTTGAGCACTATTACTATCGGGACTATCGTTATTATCAAAGGTTCAATTCTTTAACATATGCATCTAATCAAACAAATCCAAAAAGAATTTAAAAAACATCCGTTTGATTATTTGCTTTTCCTGACAGTCTGTGTCTTCTTTGTTTTAGCACTCAATATTTTCAAAGGAGAACGGTTGCTTGAGTTTATCATTCTTCTTGCTTTCGTATCCTTTTATATCATTTGGGGGATTTATCACCATATCATCGAAAATACACTTCACCTGAAAGTTGTGCTAGAATATATCCTCATAGGATTTACTGTATTGTTCCTTATTAAAATACTTATCATGCCCTGACGGCACATAAGGATTGACACAAGTTCCACATCACTATCTATGAAAGGCATTATTCTTGCAGGAGGACGGGCAACAAGGCTGCGACCTCTTACCAAAATCACATCCAAACAACTTCTTCCTGTCTATGACAAACCGATGATTTACTATCCTATTGAAACTCTGATTAAATCAGGGATCAAGGATATTCTTATCATCATATCTCCTGAATATGCCGGACATTTTTTGAATTTACTGGGAAGCGGAAAAGATTTTGGAGCCCGATTTACGTATGAAATTCAGGAAGAACCCCGAGGGCTTGCGGACGCATTTATCGTCGGTGAACAGTTTATCGGGAATGACAGTGTCACTATGATCCTCGGAGACAATATTTTCGATGAAGACTTTTCTGATGTCGTACAAAACTTCAAAGGCGGAGGCCATGTCTTTGCGAAAGAAGTTCACGATCCTCAGCGATACGGCGTCATCGAGTTTGATGCAAGCAACAATGTATTATCAATCATAGAAAAGCCTGAAGAGCCGAAAAGTAACTATGCTATGGTCGGACTTTATGTCCTGGACAATCGTGCCGCACAGTTTGCTAAAAACGTACAACCTTCTGATCGCGGAGAAATTGAAATACCTGATGTAATTAACCAGTATCTGGAAAAAGGCGAGCTGAAGGTCTCAACCCTCAAAGGAATCTGGGAAGATGCAGGAACCTTTGACAGCCTTCTCAGAGTCAATAACTACTGGGCAGCAAAGGCAAAACAAAATATGTAACCGTAGGTGCTTACCTGTCATGCTGAACCCGATTCAGCATCTTGCAAAAAATAGTATATCAGCGTTTCAAAGATCCCGAAACAAGTTCGGGATGACAGATATTTTTAAGGATAAGTGAATATTATGATCGAGCGAACCTATTGTTGTAATACAGGCAATACTCCTTTACTTCTTCCCTAAATATAAGTAGAATAAAAAACATGGATACCATTCAAATACTGCTTCTCATCGTACTCGTCATTTCAACCATTTTTCTGACAGTTGTCGGAATTCAACTCACCCTCGTTCTCTTTGAACTGCGCAAAACACTCAACAATGTCAACAAAATTATTAAAGGCTTTGACAACATCGGTGTCGGACTCCAACACGGTATCGGCGAAGCAACCGGATTTATCAACGGATTCAAAACCTTGTTGAAAGTTATTGATTTATACAAGACAGCAAAAAATGACAAACCAAAAAAATGATACACAGAATTTTTGGTCCGGATACGCACTTGGTATGCTGTCAGGCTCCGTTCTCATGTATGCTTTCGGTACTAAAAACGGTCGTGATACGGTTAAAAAAGTGCTGGAACATACAGATACTCTTGAACACAGTGTCGAGGATATCCTTCACCTCATTCAATCCAATATGCTCTCATCTTCAGAAGAAGAAAAGAAATCGGAAAAATAAGTGTGTACAGGTGTTGACTTTTAGTAATACGTATAGTATATTTATGCAATTCGCCCTATTTATGTTAGGGATTTTTTTATTTGTTTAAACTTCTTACCACAGTACCAATGGCAACCAAATCAAACCCTCAAAACGCCTCTAGTCACATTCTGTTAGGCACAGAAGAAAATTTCATGAAAGATTTCGATCTTATCGCAGTCCAAAAAGACTCGTGGAGAAGATTTCTCGATGTAGAGCTTAAAGAAATCATTCAGGAATTTTTCCCAATTGATGACTATACCGGAAAGAAACTTACTCTTCATTTTGAAGATCTTCTTTTCGGAGAGCCCCGTTATGATCTTGAAACCTGTACTAAGAAAAAACTCACCTACGACCAACCTATATATCTTCGTTTAAGTATAGAAAATAAAAAAACAGGACAGACAAAATCTCAGGATGTGTACTTTTTCAATCTGCCTATAATGACTGATAAAGGAACCTTCATCATCAACGGTATTGAACGTGCAATTATCAGCCAGATCACACGATCTCCCGGTATGTACTTCACAGCCGAAATTGACAAAACAAGCGGTTTGACTCTATACAATGCTGAGGTTCGACCTTACATTGGCTCATGGATTGACGTAAGTATAAACAAATATGGCATTATTGAGATCAAGATTAACAAGAGAAGAAAGATGATTGCATCAGTCTTTTTGAAGCTCTTTGACGGCGAAAGCAATAATGATCTTATGAATCATTTCCGAGATCTTGATGAAGATTTAGTAGAAAAATATATTACTCCGACATTGAAGAAGGATAAAACTTCGAACAAAGATGAAGCTGTTCTTGAGTTTTACCGAAAAGTAAAACCGGGAGAGCCTCTTATTCTTGAGAACGCATACAAAACTCTCAATACTTTGTTCTTTGATCAGAAACGATACTCAATGGGACGCGTCGGCCGATACAAAATGAATAAGAAACTCGATCTTAATATCGAGAACACTCCTGAAAATTACCTTCTTCAAAAAGAAGATATGATTGAAGGACTGAAATACCTTGTCAAGCTGACTAAAGCACAAGGAGAGTTTGATGATATTGATCACTTAGGTAATCGCAGATTGCGAACCGTTGGTGAGCTCATCGGAATGTACGGAATTCGAGCCGGTATGATCCGTGTCGAGAAAGAAGTAAAGGAGCGCATGAGTTTGATCACAAGCGATGTTAATCCAACTCCGTCCCAAGTTTTGAATAATAAACCTCTTATTGCAACAATAAATATCTTTTATAAAACAAATCAACTGTCAACAATCGTTGATCAAACCAATCCTCTTTCAGAGCTGGATAACCTTCGACGTGTGACGGTCGGCGGACCTGGAGGTATCGAGAAACAACGTGCTTCCTTCTCAATCCGCGATATTTCATCTTCTCAGTACGGTAGAATTGATCCTATTCGATCTCCGGAAGGACCGAACATCGGTGTGGTGACATATATGGCTATGTATGCACGAGTCAATGAATTCGGTTTCCTTGAGGCTCCTTACAAGAAGATTGTGAAAGAAAAGAAAGGTAGTAAAATAAAAGCCCGTGTTTCTGATGAGGTTGATTATCTGCAGGCTGATGATGAAGAGAAATACTATATCACAGCATGTAATATCAACATTGATGAAAACGGATACATTACTGATGACCTGATAGTCGCAAGACACAAGGGTGAAATCGCTGAAGTGACACCTGATCAGGTGGATTACATTGACGTATCTCCCCGAGCTGCAATCGGACTGTCAGCAGCTATGATTCCATTCCTTCAAAATGATGACGCTTCCCGTGCCCTTATGGGAAGTCACATGCAATGTCAGGCGGTACCACTTGTGAAACCGCAGGCACCTCGTGTGGGAACCGGTATGGAACAAATTGTTTCAGCCGAACTTGGACGAACAATTCTTGCACCTGAAGACGGAACTATTGATTATGTAGACGGAAATAAAGTCACATTCAAAGGAGTTTCAGGTAAAAAATATAACTATGAACTAGAACGATATCTTCGAACAAATAAGGATGTCTGTTTTGATCAAAAGCCACGGGTCGAACCGAATCAGAAAATGAAGAAAGGCGAACTTATAGTCGACGGACCTGCCAGTGAAAACGGACAGCTTGCACTCGGACAAAACTTAGTCATTGCTTACACATCTCTTCACGGTTTGGGATATGAAGACGGATTCGTCATCTCAGAAAAACTGTTGAAAGAAGACATGTTTACATCAATAACCAGTGAAGAATATGTTGCTGATGTTGTTGATACGAAACTTGGACCGGAAGAACTCACCAGAGATCTTCCTAATGTTCGTGAAGAAATTTTGCAGAACCTCGACAAAGACGGATTTGTTCTCCCCGGTACGAATGTAAAAGGCGGAGACATCCTGATCGGAAAAGTAGCACCGAAGGGTGAACGTGAGCTTACTGCAGAAGAAAGACTTCTCCGGGCAATCTTCGGAGAAAAAGCAAAAGACGTCAAAGACACATCACTCCGCATGCCATACGGTGATCGCGGTACAGTGATAGATATTGATATCATTGATGCAAAGAAGGATCCAAATGAGCTTGAACCCAGTATTCTGAAACGAATTCTGGTACATACCGCACAGCTTCGAAAAGTAACTGTCGGGGATAAGCTTGCAGGACGACACGGAAACAAAGGTGTTATCGCAAAAATTCTTCCTGAATACGACATGCCGTATCTTGAAGACGGAACACCGGTAGACGTTATTATCTCACCGCTTTCCATTCTTGCCCGTATGAATCTTGGGCAGCTATTCGAAACCGTTCTCGGCTGGATTGCTTTGAAAAATAACAACTATATTTCAGTTCCTGTTTTCGAACAGATCAAAGAAGACTTTATCTTTGGAGAACTTAAAAAGCTCGGTCTTCCGGCTGATGCAAAGATGACTCTTTATGACGGCGCAACCGGTAAGCCATTTGAAAGACCGGTACTTGTCGGCATCGGATACATTTTGAAACTTATTCACATGGTCGAGGATAAATTCCATGCTCGATCTGTCGGACCTTACTCACTCGTGACCCAACAGCCTCTGGGAGGAAAATCTCAGATGGGCGGTCAGAGATTCGGAGAGATGGAAGTCTGGGCACTTGAGGCACATCGTGTACCTCATACACTCCAGGAAATGCTGACCATCAAATCTGATGATGTACGGGGAAGACAGAAATCATTTGAGGCTATCATCAAAGGTCTCGATATTCCTCAATCCAATGTGCCAGAGTCATTCAACGTTCTTGTAAAAGAACTGAACGCTCTCGGATTATCAATTGACTATATTTCCTAAACGATTATGGATGACATGCAAATTGTGGATTTTTCCGGTTTGAAAATCAGACTTGCCTCACCAGAGGACATCATGGGCTGGTCTCATGGAGAAGTCACCAAACCTGAAACGATCAACTACCGAACATTCCGACCTGAAAAAGACGGTCTTTTTGATGAACGCATCTTCGGACCGACAAAAGATTATGAATGTTACTGCGGAAAATATAAAAGAATACGATACAAGGGCATCGTCTGTGATCGCTGTGGTGTAGAAGTCACATCTTCCGTCGTTCGACGTGAACGTATGGGACATCTCAAACTTGCAACACCGGTTGCTCATATCTGGTACTTCAAAGGTGCAT
>Ga0210057_1002047_pt1 | contig 29546 bp, 31 predicted proteins | sample CryGeyCG2114_010_2_FD_183968 | JGI IMG/M metagenome (GOLD analysis project Ga0210057, IMG submission 183968) | Groundwater microbial communities from aquifer - Crystal Geyser CG10_big_fil_rev_8/21/14_0.10 (SPAdes) (version 2) | ecosystem: Environmental > Aquatic > Deep subsurface > Groundwater ...
CCGCCGGTACAGAGATTTATGAAGGCATGGTTATCGGCAATACATCAAAGGGAGAAGAAATGAAAGTTAACCCGACTAAAGGAAAAAATTTGACCAACGTCCGTTCATCCGGAAATGACGAAGCAATTGACTTAGTGCCTCCTTACGAACTCACAATCGAGAGAGGGTTAGAAACCATGTCTGAAGATGAATATCTGGAAATCACTCCAAAAAGCGTGCGCTTGCGCAAAAAATATTTGACTGAGATTGATCGCTCTCGTGCTCGAAGAGCTGTCTAGGACAAACCCATTAAATATGCCCACGTAGGTATATTTAATGGGAGGAGGTTGAATTTTTCAAAAATCATAAATTGTTAAATTTAATTTGGAAAAGAAAAACTCCACGAAAGTGGAGTTTTGAAAGTGTCTTTCGGATCTTTTGAATCAGTTTGTTTTAACCAAGTTCTGGAAAGCGAAACGAACAGCTTCGGCTTCGTATGAAGACATAACGATAATGCCGCGAGTTCCACTCACCTCGAACGGGTCCGCGCCCAATTCTTCCGAATCGCGAAGATTCCCAATTTCATCCTGACGAAGTAGTTTCAACTCTCCTCGGAGATGGGCAGAATTGTTCTTATATAATCGTTTCAGGAAATCCGGCGATTGAACGTAAATCCCGTAGAAAAGCACGACTTCTGACTCATTCGAATTACCTGACAACCAGTCGAGAGGAATTGGGCAGAAGATATCGCGGACAGCACTCTGTCCAATTTGTGTCGAGACAATCCGTTGCAATGCATCGAGATCATCCTCCTCATCTCCAACCTCGCCCTGACAAATGACTCGACAGGCACCGTTCCAACTTTCCGGGAAATTGCTTGCCTCCACATCGGTCTTCGGGCGACGTCTGAGCACCGCCACAACCCTATCGATCTCCACGTCGGGTGCAAGAAGGACTAAACCAACTTTTCTGCTTCTGGTCATTAAAAGACTCCTTTCTAAGGATTCTGGAAGGTACACTTGAAAAAAACCTTATCTGAAATCTACTTTAGATATACGGCAATTTTATAAAAATGTCAATGATTTTAGCCGACAGTGAAAAGAGTATAATTAAAAATATGTCAGAACCCTTAGCTTCAAAAATCAGACCGAAAATTTTGAAAGATTTTGTCGGACAAGAACATTTAGTGGGAAAAGGTAAACCGATAGAAACCGCTATCGCCCAAAAACATTTGTTTTCTTTTATTCTCTGGGGTCCACCGGGCTCAGGTAAAACCACTTTGGCGCGAATTTATGCCGGAAATTTGGGTGCGGAAATGTTTGAACTGTCTGCTGTTTCTGCCGGCAAAGATGACATACGCAAAATAGTTTCGAAGCCGACAACTTTGAATCTTAAACCTAAAATATTATTTTTAGACGAAATTCATCGTTTTAATAAAGCCCAGCAAGATTTTCTTCTACCGTATGTAGAATCCGGAGAACTAACCTTAATCGGCGCAACAACCGAAAATCCCAGTTTTGAAGTTATCGCACCTCTTCTTTCGCGTTGTCAGGTTTTCGTCTTGGAAGGTTTTAAGGAAGAAGCTATGAAAGAAATTATAAAAAGGACCGGGGTTAAGATGCCGAAATCTGCTGAAGACTGGATAATTGCTTTTTCAGATGGCGATGCCCGCCAAGCTATTTCAATAATTGATAATACTCAAATATTATATAAAAAAATCACAATCGAGAATTTGCAGAATGCCATCCAATCAAAACATATTCGATATGACAAGAAAGGTGACGAACACTACAACACCATAAGCGCTTTTATAAAATCCATGCGGGCTAGCCAGCCAGATGCCGCACTCTATTATTTAGCTCGGATGATTGATGCCGGTGAAGATCCAAAATTCATTGCCCGAAGAATGGTCATTTTTGCTTCCGAAGACATCGGTATGGCGCAACCGACAGCGCTTGTGGTAGCTAATGAAGTTTTTAGATCAGTTGAGATAATCGGCCTGCCGGAAGCCCAAATTAATCTGGCGCACGGCGTGGTTTATCTATCTACGGCAAAGAAAGACAGGAGTTCGTATGAAGCATACTTCAAAGCTTTGGAAGACGTAAAAAGATACGGAAATTTGCCAATTCCTAAAAATATATTGAATGCTCCAACTAAATTGATGGGAGATTTAGAATACGGAAAAGGTTACGAAAAGTATTCCAAAGAAAGCTATCTACCGGAAGAATTGAAAGGGAAGAAGTACTTAAAATAGGCATAGTATTCGACACGAAAATATAAGGACTTGCGATGTCCTTATGTTGTTACCGGGAAAAGTGTCGAAAAAGAGTAAACTAAAATATGAAAATTATGAAAACAGAAAAATCCGATTCGACAAACTCACAACAAGCATATTTGGCAGGAGGGTGTTTTTGGGGTGTAGAAGAAGCATTTAGGAAACTTCCTGGTGTTGTCAAAACAACCGTCGGATATGCCGGCGGACACACCGAAAAGCCGACATATGAAAATGTTTGTTCTGGCACTACTGGTCATGCGGAAACAGTAGAAATAGAATTTGATCCTTCAAAAATCACCCTTAAAGAAATTTTAAATAAATTCTGGGAAATACACGACCCGACAACACCCAATCGCCAAGGCCCGGACAAAGGAAGCCAATATCGTTCGGCCATTTTTTATGTAAATGAAGAGCAAAAACAAAAAGCTTTAAAATCAAAAGAAGAACAGGAAGAATCTGAAAAATTTCCCGGAACCATAGTTACCGAAATAACACCACTTAAGTCGGAAAATTTTTACCGCGCCGAGGAATACCATCAAAAATATTTAATGAAAAAAGGAGTCTCGGTATGTTAAAAAAAATATATGATTACACATCATTTGTCTTCGCTCGGACGCCCTGACCTCGCCAGAGGCGGGTCGCGGCGATCCTCATTCAGCAGAATGACTCTTGGAGTATGCTAGCCAAAATAAAGAAAAACTTTGAAATCGCAAAACCGGATGATATTTCTTACTTAAAAAGTTTAAGAAGTTTAATTTCTTTGTCATTTTTGCTCTTTCTGGCGTCGGTTGTAACCGGCTTTTTTTCGGCTAACATACAACCAGAACTTCACAATAGAACAATTGCAGGGATGGAGGAATTAGCTAAAATACTTACTGATTTTAGTGTTTACGAACTCTTATTTTTGATATTTTTGAATAATGGTTTGAAAATTATAATCGTAGCCATACTCGGCATATTTTTCGGTTTTGTACCGATACTTTTTTTAACCTTAAACGGCTTTTTACTGGGATTAGTAGCTAAAACAATAGAGGAAACAACCGGTTGGCTGTCTTTTTGGATAGGAATTTCTCCACACGGCATTCTTGAAATTCCACTTCTTATAATCGGAGGTGCCGTCGGACTTCATTTAGGAAATAAATTTTGGGACAGCTTGAGAAAAAAAGAGTTTCAATTCTTAAAAACAGAAATCATTAAATCTGTCAGCTTTTCTCTGCGGTTCCTTTTACCGATAATTTTTTTCGCCGCATTTGTCGAGGTTTTTATAACTCAAAATTTGTTCAAGTTGTTGTAAAGCGTCTCGAACCTGCGGCAACTCTGAACAAAAATTATATTGGCTTTTCTAGATCCAATTCCGGTTTATGATAGTAGTTTGGTCCATGAAATAATTCTTTCTTTCGCACAAAGAATTTCACGCTTTCAATAAACAACAATCTGAAAATACCGGTGGATAGGGCTATCAACAACTCAAATGAGCTTAAAGCTACCGTACCGAGTAATTTGTTCATAATCGGCACGTATATGGCCACAAACATTAAACAGAAACCGAGCGTCACTGCGCCCAAAAGATACTTGTTGTTCAGAGCGGCTCTGCTGAAAGCCGACTGATTGAGAGTTTTAATTGAAAAAATAAAGATCAAAGTGTCCATACCGAGAGCCGCGAACATAATAGTTTGGATATGAAGTTCTCCATAACTTGTAAATTTAACTAGCCAGAAAAACAAAGCAACCAAAACAAAATCGCTCACAATCCCGACAAGACCGATGATATAATATCCAAGTTTGTTGATAATGGGTTCGGCCCGCTTGAATGGACGCCTTCTCATAATACCTTTCTCCTCAGGCTCAAAAGCCAAAGACAGGGTAGGCAATCCATCTTCAACCATGTTGGTCCAAAGAATCTGAACAGCAGTGACAGCAACAAAAGGCACTCTTAAAATCAAAGATGTTAAGACCAGAATAACTTCAGTAAATCCGTCAGTAATTTCGAACATTGTAACTTTGCGGATGTTATCAAAAGCGACACGACCCTCACGCACAGCCGAAGCAATCGTTGAGAAACTGTCATTTAATAAAACAAGATCAGCCACTTCCTTTGTCACATCCGTACCGGCCGCAACAGCGACTCCGATATCCGCTTCTTTAAGAGCCGGAGCGTCATTCACACCATCTCCGGTCATGGCTACAACATATTTATTATTTTTCAACACCTCAATAATTTTCATTTTGTGAACCGGATTAGCACGGGAAATAATATCAATATCTTTTATTCTTTCGCGAAGTTCCTCTTTAGTCATCTGATCAATATCGATTCCTTCCACCAGGTTTTTGTCACCGACTCTAAATCCCAATTCTTTACCGATAGCCTTGGCTGTGAACTTATGATCGCCGGTAATCATAATTACTCGAATACCAGCCTCGCGCACTGTATTCATTGATTCCAAAACATCAAAACGAATCAGATCACGAATAGCAGCGACTCCAAAAAACTCAAGTTCTGTTATCATCTTCCTCAACACTTTGCTGTCTTTTAAATTAAGATCGGCTTTTCGGGGCACAATTCGCTCTGCCACCCCGATCATTCGAAATCCTCTAGCCGCCAATTTTTCAATTTCCTGAATAATTTTTGTTCTTTCTTCCTCGGATTTTGTTGAAAGGTTAAGAAGTTTTTCCGGAGCACCCGACACAAAAATTTGGGTATCGCCATTCGACAAGATATGAAAAGAGGCGATATATTTTTCGTCCGCATCAAACGGCACAAGGGTAGCTCTAGGGTATTTGCTTAATTCCTCTTCTAAATTGCCGCCATGCTCCAGGAAAAATTCCATCTTGGCTTTATCCGTAGTCTCTCCACTTACTTTTCCTCCCGCAACAATATCGGCTTCATTGGCCAAAGCCAGAATCAAAGCTGATCTTTTTTCATCGGGAGATAAATAAAGGCTTTTGACTTTCATCACACCTTCGGTCAAAGTTCCGGTTTTGTCTACACAAATGACATTAGTAGAGCCGAGAGTTTCCGCTCCGATAAGAGTTTTGACCAAACCTTTCTTTTTTGAAATCCGCTGAGACGCTACTGCGAGAACGATTGACATAGCGGCCGGTAAACCTTCGGGGATAGCGGCTACGGCAACAGCAACAGCCAGTGTAAAGGTTTCGATGAAGCTAGTCTTTTCTTTAAAAATTCCGACAAGAAAAATTATTGTGGCTAAACCGGCAACCAAAAAAGCCAATTTTTTACCCAAACTGGCCAAACGTTCTTGTAGAGGGGTCTTTTCGTCTCTGACCACTGTCGCGAGTTCAGCGATACGGCCTAATTCGGTTTTACCGGCAGTAGCTACAACAATCGCTTGAGCGGCACCTTTTTCAATGACCGTGCCGGTATAAATCATATTAAAACGGCTGGCCAGCGGGGAATTTTTAGGAACTTCATCTGTTATCGTTTTTTTGACCGGCACGGATTCACCCGTAAGCAAAGCTTCGTTTACTTCCAAATCTTCAGCGAAAAAAAGTCGAGCATCGGCCGGCACTTTATCACCCGGATGAAGAAAAATAATATCTCCTGGAACCAGTACTTCTGAATTCATATCGGCCATGATGCTGTTCCTCTTAACTTTTGTCGAAAGAGAAATCAATTTTTGGAGTTTTTCAAATATATTATTTGATCTAAACTCCTGCCAAAAACTGATAGAGGTGTCAACCGTAACAGCCATCAGAATAACGACTGTGTCTATGGTTTCTCCAAGAAACAAAGTAATAACAGCCGCGACCAGTAGAATAAGGACAATCGGGCTTGTAAATTGTTTAAATAAAACCTGCCACCAATGAACTTTTTTGCCTCTTGGTAAAAGATTAGAACCGTATATAATTTTTCTTTTGGCGACCTCGTCTTCCGTAAGACCTTTTTCTAAATTTGCGCCTAATTCTCTAGTAACTTCTTCCAAAGCAATCGAATGCCAGTTTTTGTCTGTCATAATAATATTATACTAGAATTTATGGCCTAATTTAGCTAAAAACTGTGTATATTAATGGAAATTAAGTTAAAATATAAAGTATGGAATTGATGAATAAAGTAAAAGTCGAGATCGGCTATTTAAGAGACCGACTATGGTATATCATCGCCATAGCTGTTATGGCTTTTGTTTCCGCTGTGATGTTGCTTTACGAGTTTTATGCTCCGAATGCCGATGTAATTCTTATTGAAGTTTTTCAAGATTTGGATTTGGCAATTGCTTATATTTTCTTAATTGATTTTTCAGCAGGTCTTTATGTCGCTCCGAAAAAAATCAGACATACAAGAAATAACTGGCTCGATCTCATTGGTTCCATTCCTTTTTCCGATGGTTTCTTCAGAGCGCTCCGAATCTTACGCTTTACTCGTTTAGTACGATTTTTAAAAGCCATTAATACTGGCCTTAACATTAAAGGCAGTATTAGAGACTTGAACAACAAAAAAGTTGTTTCAAAAACGGGGGAGTGAACAGCGGCTAATTAAATACATTCATTAAAAACGTCTTTTTTCGCTTTGATTTTCACGTAAAATATGTAAGATGATAGTGTCCCGAGGGCCTATAGTATAGTGGTAACAACGTCCCGATGGACATCGGGAAGTCGGGGCTAAAATGTTTTGGATCTATATTTTACAAAGTGAAAAGAACGGAAGATACTATATCGGTAGTACTAATAATATCGAGAGAAGGCTTAGTGAGCATAACTCGGGAAAAACAAGATCATTAAAATTTATTAGACCGTTAAAATTAGTTTTCAAAAAGCCTTACGAATCTGAATCGGAAGTAAAACTGATGGAACGTAAGCTGAAAAAATACAAAAGCAGAGAAATAATAGACAGAATAGTGAAAGAACAAGAGATAAAAATGGGCCTATAGTATAGTGGTAACACGCGTCCATGGCATGGACGAGTCGGGGGTTCGACTCCCCCTAGGTCCACAAAAACAACGAGTGCAACGAGTATGTTTTTGTAGGATGCCGAAATACGAAGTGTTTCGGCGCCACAACGAGCAAAGCGAGCGACTATATTTTTGTAGGATGTCGCAGTACTCTGCGACGCCACAACGAGTCCAACGGGTATGTTTTTGTAGCCCTTCGCTACATTCAGGATCTTCGAGACACTGAGCCGTCAGGCGAATGGGACCGCCAAGGGGAACTGACGCCATTCGGATCCAGCAAAATACGCCCAAAAAATTTCAGAAAATAAAACCTGTGTATTTAGAGAAAAAAAATAGCCACCTTTCGGTGGCTATTTTGAACAAGGCGTGTCTTTCTAGTTCTCTTGGCGAATAACAAGGACTCAATCATTTCTCTTTCTCCGCGAAATCTCTATAAACCGACAACTTTTGCTCAAATCAGCCTTTTTTTGTTTTATCTACAACAACGGCATTTTTTACAATTTTTTTAATGCTTCTGCGGCATTTGTCGCTCCTTGCATTCTTTTGTATGTCTCTGTGGTTGCTAAAGTCTTATTATTTTTACCCTTGACTGTCACATAGAGCTCTTTATTGACCGCTTTGTTTATAATAATTTTATTTTTTTTCATACGAGAATCTAATTAAATAATTTTTCGGTTCGACCAGGCCGAATCTTTTCATTCTATTCCTTTAATTTGTGATGTCAAGGTTATTAACACCTATATGTTTGACTTCTTTACACAAAACTATATACTTAGTATATGAGTAATAAATACGCACAATTTATCAAGACGCTTAGAACAAAGCGTGGTTTTTCTCAATCTGAGCTTGCTATAAAGCTTGGTATGTCTCGCCCTTCATATATTGCTATGGAACAAGGTAAGCGCGAATTAACACTTACAGAAGCCGAAAAGCTTTCGGATATTTTGGGTGTATCTCTTAAGGAAATGGAAAGTGGTATATCTGCGAATTATGAAAAATATAAGCAAATGATTCTTGCATATATTAGAAATGCAGGATCAAAAAAAGATGGACGTATCACAAAAACAAAACTAGCTAAGCTTGTATACTTGGCAGATTTTGCATGGTTCTACAACAATCTTAAAAGTATGAGTGGTATGCAATACAGAAAGATTCAATACGGACCTGTTCCGGATTCTTATTTTCGTGCTATAGATGAGCTTTTTGAAGATGGCCAAATTGAAATTAATCCAACAGAGGACGGCGCTATGCTTATTTCTCAAACAAGAAATGGAGCAAAGATTGCGTTGTCTGAAATTAGTAAAGACGAAGAGAAACTCATAAAAAGTATTTCAGAAAAATGGAAAAATAAAAACACTCAAGAAATCGTCACCTTTACTCATAATCAACTTCCATACGCTGTTTGTTTGGATAATGAAATTATCCCGTATGAATTGATAACTCAAGAAAATCCGGGTGATGTCTACTAATTATATAGTTACTATAGAACCATTTGCCGATAGGCATTATATAAGAACCTTCGCTAAAAAATACAAAAATGCATGGGATTTTACTTTGTCGGCTCTAATTCGCGAATTTCAAAGTTTTGATGTCATTTTAGAAAAAACTATCGCAGAAGAAATTACAGATAGAAATGCTGATGTAGTTATTTGCAAAACAGAATTTAAGATTTCAGGAGCACAAGAATCAAGGCACGGCTCAGGAAATAGATGTATTGTGGCTAAACACAAAAACACAAACAAAATTTGTGTTTTGCTTGTATATAATAAAAATGATCTCGGTGATAGAAACGAAACCGCAAATTGGAAAAATGTTATCAAAGAAAATTATCCAGAATATGGAAATTTGTTATAATTATTAGCTCGTAAGAATTCCGCCGAGCATTCAAACTATATACCGAGAACCTCTAAAGCGTTGTGTGTCTCAATATAGGATTTAATAAAATAATTTTAACTTAATTATTATGGAAACACTATTTTTACTTTTGTTCTTCGTTTCGTTCATCGCCTTGATTGTCGGTCTTGTTAAACCAACCGTCTTTTCTCGTTTTATTAAGGGCGAGAAAACGAGAAAAAATATCGCAACGATTTTTGGAATCGCAACTGTTGCTTCTTTTGTTTTGCTTGGTGTGACTGCGGATAGCTCAAAAAATAATCAGGTTGCCCAGCAACCGGTGATGGAAAATATAAAAGAACAAAATTCGACACAACTAAGCAACACCTCCGCGGAACAACCAAAACAGAAAGAAATCACCTACGAAATTCTAGAACGGTGGACTATACCAAATGGCGGCGAGGGAAAGAAAATTTTAATTCCAAAAGATTATATCAATGACGCTGATATGACAGCTCTAGGAAACAAACTTAAACAGGATACAGCAAATGACCGCAATGCATTTATTCAGGTTTATACAAATAGACAAGCGGCAGTATTGAGAGACAAAGTATTGGCTGGTGATGCGACACAAGCCGAAAATGATTTATACGACCAAAATTATGTTGGCCAATATAATAAAAATGGAAATAATGGTCTACACCAGTTCACCATATTTTTTGATGGTGTAATGGGAACGAATCAAAAAACCATAAGCTACTAAATTGAAAGGTTATCTGACAAAATCTACATTGTGGTAGCAGAAAGCACTAACATAAAAAAAACGCTAGTATTTATTCCTGAAAATCCATCAAAAGAAATATTCCCGTTAGTTTTATTATCGAGGACAAACACACTAACACACCAAAAGAATTAGATAAATTAGAAAAACCACAAAAAATGAACTCACAGAAAGTAAAATTTGTTGTGTTTGTTCCTCTTTCTCATGCTGACATTGTCCGCAAGGTACTCGGCGAAGCCGGAGCCGGGAAAATTGGGAATTATGATTTTTGCTCTTTTTCTTCTCGAGGTATAGGCCGTTTCCGTGGCAATACAAAAACAAATCCCGCTATCGGCAAAGCCGGCAAATATGAAGCGGTTGAAGAAGAAAGAATAGAGGTGGTTGTGCCCCGAGAAATATTGAAAGATGTCATAGAAAAAGTAAAAAGTGTTCATCCGTACGAGGAAATTGCTTTTGATATTTATCCTCTGGAAAATATATGAAACACCTCAATATCGAAATAAAAGCAAGATGTAATGACCAAGATAAAATTCGGTCAATTTTGAAGTTACGCAATGCTGATTTCAAGGGAACAGACCACCAGATTGATACCTATTTTAGGACGAATAATGGCAGGTTAAAACTACGCGAAGGAAATATTGAGAATTTTCTCGGGTTTTATGAAAGAGAAGATAAAGAGGGGCCAAAACAGTCCGATGTGATCTTGTTTAAATCCGATCTAAATTCTTTATTGAAAGAAATCTTGCTCAAATCTCTTGGCTCTTTGGCTGTTGTAGATAAACTAAGAGAAATATATTTTATCGGAAACGTAAAATTTCACATTGATATAGTGAAGAATTTGGGAACATTTATGGAAATTGAGGCGATAGATAGTGATGGTTCTTTCGGTAAAGAAAAGCTACTCGAACAGTGCCAAAATTATCTTGATTTATTCGGTATTCCGAAAGATGATTTAATTTCTGTTTCGTACAGCGATTTGCTTTTACAAAAGTAATTTATAGACAATAGCAAAAATAAAATACTGAGTTTCTATAAGGTCGTTGGAAGAGTAGCAAGCCGCCAGATTTTCCGACGAAGAGAGAAATTTTAGCAGAAGGACATATAATCATTTAAAAACTCTGCAAATTTCTTTTTTTGGCTTGATTTTTCTTGATATTTTGACTAATGTAACTTTAGTATTCAGTCCGAAAATCGGACTGAAATAGTACATTAAAATTCAACACAATAGAAAGGAGAGCCTAATGGCGCGCCTGCCTAATGTAGCTATCATCGAACTTGGTTCGCAGTATACGCTCCTAATCGAGCGAATGCTCCGCGAGCTTGGGGTGCGCTCGGTTGTCCTAGACCCCAAGCGTGCTTCAGACTGGTTCAGGAAAAATCCGTTGAAAGCAGTTATTCTCTCGGGTGGAGATTCAAGTGTTTACAATACTGACGCTCCTAGCCCGCCCCCTGAAGTGCTGACATTGCGCCGAGAAGATAAGCAACCGGTTCCTATTCTTGGCATTTGCTACGGCATGCAATGGCTTGCATATAAGTTAGATGGCGAAGTAAAATCGACACCTGAAAATTGCGAGTACGGGAAAACGATAATCAATCTTTGTGGAACACCCGAAGGACTTTTCTCTGGTACTCCTCAGAAGCAAGAAGTTTGGATGAGCCACGGTGACTCCGTCGTCTCACTTCCTCGTGGGTTCAAGGTTCTCGCGCGTAGTGACACTAACGCCATAGCAGCTATGCAAAATGGATCTGGATTCATTTGCGGTGTTCAATTTCATCCGGAAGTAACTCACACGCCGCACGGCAAAAGAATTATCGCAAATTTCCTCCAATCTGCCGGCTGCGAGAAAGATTGGAAACCTTCGTCAATTATCTCTTCGATTCGAGAAGAAGCGATGGCCCAATTTGGTCACCACGACCGAGTTATCTTCGGATTCAGCGGTGGTGTAGACTCAACAACGTTGTCAGCAATACTCGCGCCTGTAATGGGGGACCGGCTACGTGCTATCACAATTGACGGCGGGCAAATGCGTGAATGCGAATTAGAAGAAGTTAGCAAGCATGCAGATGCAGCCGGTGTAAATTTGAGAGTCATAGACTTTCGTGAAGCTTTCAGGCCTGTTATGGACAACATTGTTGATGCAGAAGAAAAACGCCGTCGTTTCAAAGAAGTCTATAAGTTGATTTTTATTCATACGGCAAAAAGACTGGGAGCGACAGCGATGCTACAGGGCACGCTCGCCCCGGATCGAATTGAGTCCGGCGCGACGGGAGGTGCGGTTATTAAATCGCATCATAATGTTGGTCTCGACATGGGCGAACTATCACAGTTCCACCCGATTGATTTCCTCTTCAAGTATGAAATCCGCGCTCTGGCAAAAGAAATCGGATTGCCAAAGAGTGTATGGAATCGACAGCCATTTCCCGGCCCTGGTCTCTTTTTGCGAGTCTCAGGCGTTCCGGCAACTCCCGACAAACTTGATATCGTCCGTTGGGCCGACGCACGAGTTCGGGAGATATTGGAGAAGCACGACATATACGATAAGATCTCGCAACTTGTCGTGTCCTACATGGGTGTCAATACTGTCGGAGTTAAGGGCGACGCTCGGGTTCACACCGGAGCGATAGTTGTCCGTGCCGTTAAGACAATTGACTTCATGACAGCCGAGGGCGTTCACTTTTCGGACGCTATCGAGAAGGAAATCTCAAATGTGTTGACTAGACATCAGGAAATTGTGCGAGTTTGGTTTGATCCCACAAACAAACCACCCGCGACAATAGAAATGGAGTAAACATAAGAATCAATGGGTTGCTATCGTAATATGGCAACCCTTTTTTTATCGTCCGAATAAAAATATGCACAGAGAGGATTAGAGAATTAATCGCTCTAGGAATATAATAAATTGGTGGAAAGCAGACACCCTAAGGTAAGAAACGGGGGAATCCTAGCTAAAAATCCGCTTCGACAGGCAGCAGTAGAGATAATAGAAGCCGGCCTCCAAGCGATTGACACTTCGAATTCTGTCTCGGAAAGAATAAAGTATCAAAATGATACTATTTTTATAGATGAAAAAAAATATCCGCTTAAAGAATTTGAGCGAATTTTTGTTGTGGGAGTAGGGAAATGCTCCTTGGAAGCAGCCTTGGCTTTGGAAAAAATATTAGGAGACCGGCTGACCGACGGAATTGTTATTGACCTGGTCTGCAACGAAACACCAAAAAAAATTAAATTTTGCCAAGGCGACCACCCATTACCAACAGAAAATAATATCAACTCAACCAAAAAAATAATTAACTTATTGGAAGATTGCGATCGAAACGACCTGGTACTTTTTATAATTTCCGGTGGCGGCTCGGCACTTCTTTGTCAGCCTGACAATTTTACCTGCCTTGAAGAGGTAGACATGATGAGCTGTCTTGTGGGCGCTGGCGCAAATATTTATGAAGTAAACACTGTCAGAAAACATCTATCTCTCGCTCGAGGAGGATTTCTGGCTAAATACGCTTACCCGGCAAAATCCATAGCTTTGATTTTTTCGGATGTTGGAACAGATATAGAGTTTGTGGCATCCGGACCAACAGTCAAAGATTCGACGACAATTGACGACGCTAAAAAAGTTATTGAAAAATATAGCGCGGATGATGCTTGTGGTTTTGACCTAAAAAATATAGTCGAGACTCCGAAAGAAAAAGAATATTTCGACAAGGTGGAGAACATTTTATTTTTGTCCGTTTCAACAGCCCTGGAAAAAATGAAAGAAAAAGCGGAAGAGTTGGGTTTCCAATCTGAAATAAAGACAAAGAATTTAAAAGGGGAGGCCAGAGACGTTGGAGAAGAAATCAGCAAAGAAATAAATATAGCTAAACCGAAAACAGCTTTCATCTACGGCGGCGAAACTACCATAACCGTCCGAAAGGCGGGGAAAGGTGGACGTAATCAAGAATTGGTTTTATCGGCTCTCCGTTTTCTGGAAAAAGATTCTTTGATGGCAGCCGTGAATAGCGATGGTTGGGACAACACTAATTTTGCCGGAGCGCTTGGCGATAATTTAACAAAAGAAAAAGCTCTGGAACTTAGTTTGGATGTTTCTAAATATCTGGAAGACAATCAGTCGTATTATTTTTTTGAAAAAGTAGGTGATTATTTCAAAACCGGCCTAACCGGCTCTAATGTCGCGGATTTATTATTAGCTCTAAAAAATGAATCCCGTTAGTGATAATAAAGTTATGAGTAAAAAATATTATCTGAGGAAAAGCAGTCGAAAAAAATTTTATTAAATATTTTAATGGTGATCACGGAAATGACCGAGTCATTTCCTATCACTAACGGGATGAATATGGAAAAGGAAAAAGCGTTTATACTCTGGTTCAAGGATCTTACTATAAAAGACGTTCCGCTTGTAGGTGGTAAAAATGCGGCTCTTGGCGAGATGATTTCAAATTTGGTGCCGATGGGAATAAACGTGCCAGACGGTTTTGCGGTAACTTCCTATGCTTATAACTATTTTATTGAAAAAGCCGGTTTAAAAGAAAAAATAAGTAAAATTTTAAAGGATTTAGATACTGGGAATGTCAGAAGCTTAGGACAAAAAGGCAAAGCTATCAGAGAACTTATACTCAAAGCTGAAATTCCGGCAGATTTATCAAAAGAAATTTCTGATGCCTATAGAACAATGGAAAAACAATACCGAAATGGAGTTGATACCGCTGTCAGATCATCAGCAACCGCCGAAGACTTGCCGGGAGCTTCTTTCGCCGGCCAGCAAGAGACTTATTTGAATGTTTCCGGTATTCCGGAAATACTTTTGGCTGTCAGAAAATGTTTTGCTTCTCTTTTCACCAATCGCGCCATTTCATATCGGCAAGACAAAGGATTCTCACATTTTGATGTTTCTCTTTCTGTCGGAATTCAAAAAATGGCCCGAAGCGATCTATCTTCGAGTGGTGTGGCATTTTCGATTGACACAGAAACCGGTTTCGAAAAAGCAATAATCATAAATAGTATTTACGGCTTGGGAGAACTCATCGTCCAAGGTAAAGTCATCCCCGACGAATTTATTGTTTTTAAGCCACTCTTGGGAAAAACTCTTAATCCGATAATTTCCAAACAACTTGGCAAGAAAAATGAAAAACTTGTTTACGGAAACAAAGGAATAAAAAGTGTAAAAGTTTCGGCGACAGAAAAACAAAAATACAGTTTAACTGATAAAGAAGTTTTGAGATTGGCCGAATGGATAATGAAAATTGAAGAACACTTTTCCAAAGTCCACGGACATCTTCAACCTATGGATATAGAGTGGGCAAAAGACGGGGAGACAAAGGATCTCTACATTATTCAAGCCAGGCCGGAAACAGTTATTTCAACTCGTGACAAAAATATTTATAGAGAATACAAATTGAAAGAAACCGGAAAAACAATTTTGACAGGAATCGCTGTCGGTTCAAAAATTGCCAGTGGCAAAGTCAGAATAATAAAAGACGTAAAAAATATAGAAAAATTCAAAAAAGGCGAGATTTTGGTAACAGAAATAACCGACCCGGATTGGGAGCCGATAATGAAAATCGCCTCAGCCATTGTGACCGATAAAGGCGGCCGGACCTCGCACGCTGCCATAGTTTCTAGGGAATTAGGCATTCCAGCCATTGTCGGCTCAGAAAAGGCCACTAAAGTGCTAAAAGAAGGTCAAATGATCACTGTAGACTGTTCTTCAGGCACTAACGGCCTGGTTTATGACGGAGAAATAAAATTTGAAACTTCGGAGCGTCATTTGGACAAAATTCCTGAAACTAGGACCAAAATAATGCTCAATATCGGCTCGCCGGACGAAGCATTCAAAAATCACGTACTTCCAGTCAAAGGAGTGGGCTTAGGACGCCTTGAATTTATAATCGCTTCCTCAATCCAAATTCATCCAAACGTTCTAATAAACTACCAAACATATAGAAACAGTAATAAACCTAAGTTAAGGTCATTGGCCAAAAAAATAGATTCTTTGACCCCAGGCTACCAAGACAAAAGCATGTTCTACATTGATAAAGTTGCCGAAGGTATAGCAAAGATAGGTGCTGCTTTCTGGCCTAATCAGGTAATAATCAGATTTTCTGACTTTAAAACCAACGAATATAGAAAATTACTCGGTGGAGATCTTTTTGAACCCGTTGAGGAGAATCCGATGATCGGCTGGCGCGGCGCTTCCAGGTATTATCACCCAGCTTTCAAGGAAGCTTTCGGTTTGGAGTGTAAAGCGCTTAAAAAGGTTCGCGAGGAGATAGGACTTAAAAATGTAGTACCGATGATTCCTTTTTGTCGAACTGTAGACGAAGGCAAGAAAGTTTTGGAAAGCATGAAAAGTTACGGCCTGGATAGAGCGACCGACCCGGAATTAAAGGTTTTCCTTATGTGCGAAATCCCATCTAACGTAATCATGGCCAGAGAATTTCTCGATATCTTTGACGGCTTCTCAATCGGTTCGAATGATTTGACCCAACTCATGCTTGGTTTGGACAGAGACTCATCAATTGTCGCCGGTATCTCAAATGAAAAAGACGAAGCGGTAAAAAGAATGCTCCAAGATGTAATAAAAATCGCCAGAGAAAAAGGAAAGTACATTGGTATCTGCGGACAAGCGCCTTCTGACTTTCCCGACTTTGCGGACTTTCTTGTCGAAGAGGGAATCGAAAGCATTTCTTTAAATCCCGACACGGTCATTAAAACTCTCATGTCTATTTCTGAAAAAGAAAAATCCCAAAATTAAAAAAATGAGTGGAACAATAAAAAAAATTATCGGATCTGAAATAAAAGATTCGACCGGAAGGCCGACACTTAAAATAATATTGGCATCAGATAAAAACTCTGTCGAAGCTTTGGTGCCGAGCGGCCAATCAACCGGGAGTGGTGAAGCTTTGGAACTTCGGGGCAAAGACGGCGGAATGAAAAAAGCTCTGGAAATAATCGAAAATAAAATCTCACCGGCCTTAATCGGCAAAAAACCGGAACAGAAAATTATCGACGACCTCCTTCTTTCTCTAGACGGAACCGAAAACAAATCCGAACTCGGCGGAAATACGATGATCGGAGTTTCAATGGCTGTAACAAAGCTTTCCGCTAAAGAGAAGGGAATTCCTCTCTGGCAGGATATCGCCGAACAAAACAACACTTTGCCCCAAATTCCCAGTTTTTACATGAACATAATTAACGGGGGCGTTCATGCCGATTTTCGTCTGCCTTTTCAGGAATACATGATTGTCATTCGTGAAAACAGCGCGGAAAAGTCTTTCCAAACCGGAGAGCAGATTTTCGAAAATTTGGGCCACCTGATTAAGAGTCGCTACGGGAACGTTCCTTTGGGCGACGAAGGCGGTTACTCACCAATTTGCCAAAAAATTGAAGAACCTTTTAGCTTGCTCGAAGAAGCTTCAGCCAATCAAAACATATTTTTTGCCATCGACGCCGCAGCTTCTGAATTTTTTAAAAACGGAAAATATAGGATATTAAACAAAGAATACAACTCGGAAGAGCTACTCGATCTTTACAAAGATCTGACCTCAGAGTTCGACTTAAAAAGCATCGAAGATCCTTTTGAAGAAAAGGATCCGGAAAGTTTTAAAAAGATAGTTAAAGAAATAGGGAAAAAGGTAATAATTGTCGGCGACGACCTTACAGTTACTAACCCAAAAAGAATCTCGGAATTATCCGAAAGCAAAGCGGCCAACGCTGTTATAATTAAACCCAATCAAATTGGCACAATTTCAGAAGTCTTTGAAGCGTGCCGTTTGGCTCGAAAGGCAAACTGGAAAATAATTATTTCCCACCGATCAGGAGACACATTAGACACCTTTATATCGGACCTGGCAGTCGGATTAGGTGCTTACGGAATAAAAGCCGGCTCACCAATGCCCGTTGAAAGACGAGTCAAATATGAAAGATTAATCGTCATTGAAGAAAAAGAGATGATTAAATCCCGTTAGTAGTCCCTACCGGCAGGCAGGGCGGACGCACTTTGGATAGTATTATGTATAAGGTATGAAATTAAAAAGTAATTTATGGAACCGAACCTCAAAGCAATACTTTTAATGTTCGCGTCCTACTACTAACGGGATGAAAATTTTATATTCATACAGAACCGAGGAGGAAAAAAATTTTGTGGCCAGGACTTTATCAAATAATGAAGTTGTTTTCCACCATGGCCCGCTTCAGAAAGGCGACTGGGAGGGAGAGGGAATCGAGATTCTTTCAGTTTTTGTCGATTCGAAAGTCGGAGCAAAAGAATTTGAAAAGTTACCTGATCTTAAATTAATTGCCTGCCAATCGACCGGCTACGACCATATAGACCCAAAATTAGCGCGCGAAAAGGGAGTAATCGTTTCAAATGTCCCGGCCTATGGAGAACACACTGTCGCTGAATTTGCTTTCGCTTTGCTTCTGACACTCTCCCGAAAAATGATCGAGGCCAATAAAAGAGTTGCGGAAGATGGATACTTTAATCCGGACGGATTAGACGGTTTTGATTTGTTCGGCAAAACAATCGGAATTTTAGGCACCGGCAGAATCGGCAAAAATGCAATAAAAATTGCCAAAGGATTCGGCATGAATGTTTTAGCTTTTGATGCTTATCCGGACCAAAATTTTGCTAAAGAATTTGGATTCAGTTATAAACCAATCGAAGAAATTCTTCAGTCAGCCGATATTATTTCGCTTCATCTTCCGGGAAACAAAGACACTGAGCGCATTATAAATAAAGAGAGAGTTTCGCAAATGAAAAAAGGAATGGTCATTATAAATACAGCTAGGGGATCACTTATAGACACTGAATCCTTAATTTGGGGACTGGAACAAAAAATAATTTCCGCTGCCGGTTTGGATGTTTTGTCCGAAGAAACCTATATAGATGATGAGTTCCAACTTTTGTCTAACCCAGAAGCTAAAGAAGAAAATATGAAAACCCTCCTCATGAATCATTATCTAATTGACCACCCACGAGTAATAATCACTCCGCACACAGCTTTCAATACCAAGGAATCGACCCAAAGGATAATTGATACCTCTATAGAAAATATAGAGAAATTTGCGGCCGGTTCTCCGCAAAATATAGTTTCTTAAAATATTGAATGTATGAAAGTCATACTTTACATGGCAATAAGCGTAAACGGTTTAATCGCCAAAAATGATGATTCTTCAGATTTTATTACTGAAGTATAATCGCAAAGTTACGCAAAAAAAGTTTTAAAAGCCGGTGCGTTAATAGTTGGTAAGAGAACATATGGGGTACTTTCTAAACAATCTGAATTCCAAGAATTTTTAAAAGCTGGTTTAAAAATAGTTGCGGTATCGCATAAAAATTTTGAAGTAAATCCAAATCATTTTGTCGCCCGTTCGCCCAAGGAAGCGTTGGAAATCCTAAGAGATTTCGAAGAAGTAATCGTCGCAGGAGGCGGCATGCTCAATGCCTCGTTTATTGCCGATAATTTAGTCGATGAAATTTGTTTAGATATAGAGCCGATAATTTTAGGCGAGGGTATTCCACTTTTTAAATAAAAAGATTTTGAACGTAATCTAAAATTACTCGGCCAACAGAAAATAAGTGATAATGAAATCCAGCTACATTATGAAGTTTTGAGATAATAATGGAACCCAAAGCGTAAAATTTGCTGTCTAAACCAAAACACCTCCGAGGTTACTCGGAGGTGTTTATTTGTATGTAGAATTTTTTATCGACATTTTAATTAGCTATCATCACGCCGCTGTGCGTTGCTATGTTTGAAGCAATCGCTATCGCTTCAGTAAAATTATTTGCGACAACAGTCCTTAGATTGCCGTTTGTATCAACAAAGAGGTATGTATTTGATGTTGCTGAGAAAATAAAACCTCCTATACCACCCATGGAAAGAGAAGTATTATCGTCTAACACCACACCGCTGTGAGTTGCTATGTTTGAAGCAATCGCTATCGCTTCAGTTGGATTGTTTGCTTCAATGTTTTGCAAATTACCACTAGTGTTTACATAAAGATATTTCTCTGCGGATGCAATACCTGAGAAAAGAAATACGCTGAGGACAATCAAACTTGTCATAAAAGTCATCGGTATTGTTCTAGTCATGTTATTTTATATATTATTGTGTTTTTAACGAAGGTCGCTTAAACTCGACTAAATTCATTGGCGCCATACACTTATGAAGCCGTTCTAATTGGGGGTAATATTACAACACGTTTTTCACGGTATTTTTAAAGTTTCTTTTTGAGTGCGTTGACTTCTTTTTCTAACTTTCCAATATTAGCTTCTAGCTTGTTTGTTCTTTCAATGATCTTGGTTTCCATATCCTTTGTATGTATCGCAAGTGTTTCTGCAACAGCCATTATTTCTGTAACATCCTCTATGGCGAGAAGAATGATGGGCGGGAAAGAGGCGTCTTCTTTGATATGAATCTGGCGAGCATTCAAAATCATTATCTTGCGACCAATGAAAGGAAAATCGTGAGTGACTTCAAATCCCTTAAAAAAACTATTCTTAGGTAAAATATCTTCCAGAAGTTTTCGGAGCGCAGGAATATTCCATTGGCCGTTGCCAAGCTCGTACACAACCTTTTTCTCCGTATCTTTCGGTTCGACTTGGAAGGTTCGATAAAAAGATTCATTGGCCGCCATCACACTAAGATTTTTATCAAGTATCAAAACAGGTTCCCGCACAACATCTACGACAGTTTTGATATATGTCCAACTTTTTTCCCAAAAATGATCCACGAAGTCGGCCCCAATTGGCCCGAGATTTTTTTCTGTAAATTTATTGTTTTTCATACAACCTATGCCGTTACTAAGTCTTTATTATTACACCAACTCGCTATTAAGGTACGAAGCGTGTTAGGCTTTAAGCCCAAGTATCTTCCTCGGAGAGGCGTGTGTAATACTCATGTAATAAGGCACAGCCAGAGTTCATATTAATCTGGGCTAGAAATATGGGGTTTCATCAGATATTTCGGTTTAATTGTAATCTCCATGTAATGGAATGTCTCCGAGCTCGGCTTATATTTATATGATGACAAAGAAACAAGGAGGCCAGCAAAATGCACTATTAACTCAGGCACACAAAGACTACGCGAAGGGAATGAATTCTTACTCCTTTTTTAAAGTTAATAATCACGCGAAAAGCGATGACTTGGTTCAAGACACGTTCATAAAAACATGGGGCTACCTCGCAAAGGGAGGAAAGATTGACATAATGAGGGCGTTTCTTTATCACGTGCTCAATAATCTTATTATCGATGAGTACAGGAAGAGAAAAACAACATCTCTTGATGTTCTTCTTGAAAAGGGATACGAGCCGAGCGTTGATAACTCGGAACGTATTTTCAATATCTTTGATGGCAAGGCAGCAATTCTTTTGATTCAACACCTCCCGGCAAAGTATCGAACGGTGATACGAATGCGATACACGCAATACCTCTCACTCAAAGAAATATCTCTGCTCACCGGGCAGTCAAGGAATGCTGTCGCCGTGCAAATACACCGGGGACTTGAAAAACTTAAGGTTTTATATAATCGGAAATAGCACACCTCTCATGCAGTATTTTTTTATTGACACCCCCGTCTGTCTCCTATAATGTGACTTCAGTAAATAGTCCTATGGTTGGACTATAATCGCACATTTCAAACAAAAGGAGGCCATATGAGCGGCCGAATTTTCATGGAGATGCTCCGGGCCCGTTGGGCTGAAGGCAAGTTCGTCTGTGTCGGTTTGGACAGTGAGCTCGGTATGATTCCCGAAGCCGCAAAGAGCGACTGCGGTGATGCAGACACCATTTTCAGATTTAGCCGAGCAATCGTGGAATCAACAATGGATATTGTCTGTGCTTACAAGCTGAACTTCGCGTTCTACGCGGCAGAGAAAGCAGCGGGCTTGATCACGCTTGAAAGCATCATCAGACACATCCACGAAGTTGCACCGGGGGTTCCGGTAATTTTGGACATCAAAGACGCGGACATCGGCAACAGCACGGACAGTTATGCAAGAATGGCTTTCGAGTGGTTGGAGGCCGACGCGATCACGACGAATCCTTATCTCGGCGCTGAACCTCTCGCACCATTCCTGAAGCAAGCAGACAAGGGTATCTTTGTGCTTTGCCGAACATCCAATACAGGTTCAGGTGAGTTTCAAAGCCTGCCGGTTAATTGCGGCGAGGGTGTCAGCCGACCTTTTTACCAAGTGGTTGCCAAGAATGTGGCGCACAACTGGAATACCCAGGGCAATTGCGGGTTAGTGGTCGGGGCGACTTATCCTGGAGAACTCCAGGAAGTTCGTTCTATAGTAGGCAATCACTTCCCGATTCTCATTCCAGCCATCGGAGCCCAGGGTGGCGATTTGGAGAGAACCGTCATGGCAGGACATGACAGCTTTGGACGAGGTATCATCATCAACTCCTCGCGCAGTATCATTTTCGCTTCAAACGGCCCGGACTTTGCCGACGTGGCTCGCCGCGAGACAGAGAAGCTTCATAGGCAAATCACAGAAGCTATGAAGAATACTCCGAGGATGAGCTACTCAACGGAGTAAAATCTCCGGCAACAACACAGAGTCCCATCAAAAGGTGGAACTCTTTTTCTTTTGCGCAAATTACCTGATTATGCTTAGATTGACTGCGGAATCTAAAATCTGCATCGCGCGATTTAAACAAGCTCATCTCAAGTTAAGGAGCATTAGCATGACGACAGGACTTGACGAAAATCCAGGACCAGAAAGCGTCGTTTTGATGGACCTCGCGGCACTTCGCAACCTCACTTGGGAGAACTTCGACAGAGATATGACGACTGCCGAGTTCCGGCACATCTTCGAGACATGTGATGCTCTGTGGCTTCACTCCGGCGACCCAGAAGCTCCGCATGCGGAGCTCACAAATGGGGACTGCAGCAACGGTTTTATTGATACTCTTCGTGTACTCCGGTACTCGAACCTCTGCGAAATCATGGCTCAGCAACTCGTCCGGAAACTGCGTAAAGAGTACGAAGGAAAGGTCGACTGGGTCATCGGTTCGGATCATGCCGGCGCAACTCTTTCGTTCGCCGTCGCTGCCAAGCTCATGGCACAACACGACTTCACCGAGAAGGGTGAGGGCAAGACCCAGGTCTGGAAGCGTTTCGCTATCGAGCCGGAGGAAATTGTTCTTCAGGTCGAGGAGCTCATCACGACCACAGGGACACTCCGAGCGGTACGCGAGGGTATTAGGTTAGGTACTATCCAAAATCATCCACATCCGGTCTCCTTCGCGCCATTGTCTCTTGTGCTCGTTCATCGCTCTAACATCTTCGAGTTTGAGGGTGAGCCGATCATTTACATGGAGCATTACGACATTCAGTCGTGGACTCCGGAAGAATGCCCACTCTGCGCGAGAGGGTCGAGACGTCTTCGTCCCAAGAAAAACTGGGCGATACTCACGGGCAAAGCGTAGTTCGATAGTTCGTTCGTATGACCGCCAAACACTTCGGTGCGAGGTGGTCTTTTTTTATTTACAAAATCCGTAACAAAACTCCTATCTCTTGACGTACATAAGTAGAGTTAGATAACATTGTATTGCCAATTGTAGGTCAATTGGCCTTTGTTTCTTTGCCAACTAAATTCCTGGAAAGGGGAAACAAGCACAATGCTTGTAAACAGGCAAACCGACCGGGTTTCTCTCCTGCGGAAAGAGTACAAAACAACAGGAGGGATCAATTTGCGTAATCAATTGGTGGAAGAGTATCGAGACATGGTCTTTTGGCAGGCGGAAAAAATTAAATATCGCGTCTCCCAAAGTTTATTGAACTCAAAGATTTGGTATCCGCGGGAGTATTTGGTTTGATGACAGAGCAATCCGGAAAATAAGAATCAAGAAGAAGTTCCGTAATAACCGTAGGCAAAGACTACGAGCGGCTTAGAACTATTAGAGCCCGAATGATCACAACCAGAGAATTCCCAGAGAACAGTTTCCGAAAAAGAACAATGTCAGCAACAAGCGCATGGCCTTCGGGTTCGGCGCTTTTTTTGGTATAATAATATTATTATGCCCACCTTTTTCTCATTCTTTATTATTCTTTTGGCAGCAGTTATCTTCTCCCAGCTTTTTAGCCGAATGAGAATCCCTTGGGTCGTAGCTCTTATCGTCGGGGGTATCGTTATCGGGCCTTCCGGTTTGGAATTATTCGAGCCGGATGCTACTTTGGATTTTCTGGCTCAAATCGGATTAGTTTTTTTGATGTTCATGACTGGTCTCGAATCCAGGTTTTCCGATACTAGGGGACTCCGACAAAGAATTGTCTTGACCTCAATTATTATTGGAATTATTCCGGGAATAGTGGGAATGGGTATTGGTCTATTTTTTGACTATGATTGGTCTGCAGTAATTCTCTTAGGAATTATTTTTATGTCTTCCGCCATTGCTCTTCTCATTCCTCAATTTCAAGCTCAAAAAATTATCGGCTCTGAATTAGGCAAAATAATAATAAGCGCCGCTATTATCATTGACGCATTAAGTTTGATTTTTCTCTCTTTATTTCTACAGATAGCAACAAACACTTTAACTTTTTGGACACTTCTTTTGTATCCTTTGGTTCTCGCTTTATTCGCAGGATTATTTTGGTTAGTTCCTAAAATTCGTTGGCTGACTTTTCCTGAAGAATACGCAGAAGAACAAGACCTTTTTGAAAAAGAACTTAGATTTGTCATTCTTATTCTTATTGGCTTTGTAGTCGTCTTTGAACTAATCGGACTTCACGCTATCGTAGCCGGGTTTTTCGCCGGATTGATTTTGTCGCAATCAATGAAGAGCCGGTTACTCAAAGCCAAACTTCATGCTGTCGGATACGGTTTTTTTATCCCGGTATTTTTTGTAATTATCGGGGCCAATACTGACATATCACTTTTTTGGCAAAAGACCACAGCAATACTAGCTTTGAGTATTATTGTAGGACTTACGACTTCCAAGTTCGTAAGCGGCTGGCTCTCAGGACGACTTTTAAAATTTAATAATCAAGAAAGTATTTTTTTGGGAGCAGCTGTTATTCCTCAACTTTCCACACCTCTGGCTGTAGCTTTCTTGGGATTTGGTCAAGGATTTTTAGATCAAAAACTTCTCTCTTCTATTGTAGCTTTGACTATTGTAACGAGCATTATCGCCCCGATTGCCACAAGTATTATAGGGCGGCGGCTTAAAACTCAACAGACCTCAATTTAAAGCTACCTTCGGGCAGAGTTTCCTGGCAAATAATAAACAAGCCTTGAATAATCAAGGCTTGTTTACAATCTTTTGGTAATTTAGATCTAGGAATTCTTGGGAAGTATTTTGTACATTCCCGTCCCGCAAACAGTACAAGTACCTTTAGTGGCAGGACGTCCGGGTTTTATTTCAACCCTTTGAACATCCTTCATTTCTCGCTTTTCCTTGCACTTCATGCAATGACCTGTCATTTTTTCTTCCATATACTTAAATTATATCACACTACAATAAAATAAACATCTTAATCCACAGATAGAAAGAAAGATTGACCGAACAAATAAAATGTGGAAAAATGGAATTGGAGCTGTCTTTGTGGTAAAGACAGTCTAAGGTAACCCTCTAAAACAAGGAGGAAACCGTGGGTAAAAGCGGTCGTAGTCACAGTGCGTCTGGTCATCGGAACGGAAGCCACCCGAATCCAGGTAAGCAACACAGCAGTGTGAAGAAACCTCGGCTTCTTCCCGTCGACCCGAAAGACAAGAGAATCGAGAGCCTGATAGAGACAGCCTTGTCTCATATCCCGGGGGGTCGAGGCAGTGGACGACGTCGACGCTATTTCAAAAAGGACATTGTGAACGGCAGACCTCTTCGTCCGGACGTGGCGGAATGTCTTCCGCCGCATATTTTGAAGAAAATCAACGAACTCCAGACCGTAGGAATTTGACCCACACGAACCTTCCAATCCGCCGTGGCGGATTGGAAGGTTTCTTTTTTTATAAGAAAAAACAAATTAACTGTTCAAATTTTCTTAATGAGATCCTTGCCGACTTTTTCTGATACAGAACCGCAAGTGATACGGAGCAAAGGTTCGGTATTTGATGCTCTGATATTCAAAAAACTATCGGGAAAAATAAGCGAAAGGCCATCTCTCTCTTCCATTTTAACTACACCTTTTAAAGACTTCTCTTTTAATTTATTTTTGAAAACCAAAAAATCATCTTTAAGCGGCTTGTTTTCGACAATTATAGAAAATGCCGGCAACTGATTCACATGTTGAGAAAGTGTGTCATCCGATTTTGAGAGCAAGTTAGACATTTTTATAAGAGTCATAAGACCGGAATCAGCACCAAAAAAATCTTTTAAATAGAAATGACCGGAATATTCAGCGGCAATATTGGCTTTGGTCTTTTTCATTTTTTCCTTAACAAAATAAGAACCAACCTTTGACGGAAAAAGGGTTCTTTTGGGAACAGCTTTCATAAGTTTAAGTGACTGATAAATCAATTCATCAGCCACAAAAGGCGGTGCGGAATTTAGAAAAAGAATAGCCGCTGTTTTAAAAGAGGGAAGAGGAATTCCTTTTTCGTCAATAAAAAATATCCTGTCGCCGTCTGCATCAAATACCGCTCCCAGATCCGCACCTTCTTTAAGTACCTGCTTGGTGCACTGGTCTAAAGCGCCGGAAGCTAGGGGGTTAGGTCCGTGAGCGGGAAATTTGCCGTTGGGTTTGCCGTTAATCAAAACAAGCTTTGTTTTTGGATGATTTTTAAAAACTTCTTTTAATACAATTCCGGAAACTCCGTCTGAAGCATCACAAACAACCCTCAACGAACGAGAGACTTTTATGTGTTTCTTTAAAAATTTAGCGTAGGTTTCTAAATATTTCATACTAATTTATAAGTTTCTTAACTTATCAACTTACCAACTTATAACTTATCAACTAATTCTCCTATTTCCTTCCCGCTGACCATTTGAGCGCCCTTGGCAACAATCTTAAAACCGCCGTACTCGGAAGGATTATGCGAGGCAGTCGCCATAACTCCTCCCACCGCTTTTAATCGATTAACCAAAAAATAAAACATGGGGGTAGTGACGAGATTAGTGGTTTTTATAGAAAAATTTTTACGCAGTTCTTTGCTTTCTTCTTTGAAACCTTTTAAAAAAGAAGAAAGGAGAGGCTTCGAAGAAAACCGGACATCATAACCGGCGATGAAAACTCCACTTTTGAATTTTCGAGCACAAACCTTTCCAATCAAAAATGCGGCTTTTTCATCCAATTCCCCAGGGTAAATACCCCGGATATCGTATTGTTTAAAAATTTTTCTGTTGATTTCTGTCATCTTTATATTGAGTTTTCTAAATGATACAATTTAAGGGTGGAGGAATCAATCAGAAGCTTCTCTTCTCAATTTAATTTTGAGCCGAAAATAGAAAATGAAAAAAAGCTTCAACCGGCAAAAAATTTTGTAGTTGGCGGAATGGGGGGTTCAAATTTGGCGACAGAAATTCTTCAAAGCGCTTATCCGAAATTAGATATAACTATTCATAGAAATTACGGCTTGCCTCTTAAAAATCATAAAGAGGAAACTTTATTTATTGCGAGCTCTTTTTCAGGTAATACTGAAGAAACGATTGATTTCCTTAAAAAAGCTCTGGCAGAAAAATTAAATGTAGCGGTAATTGCCAAGGGAGGTGAACTTATTTCTATCGCCGAGCAAGAAAAATTACCGTTTATCAAATTTCCGGATATGCAAATTCAACCCCGGATGGCTCTTGGGGTATCTTTGTTAGCCTTAGCAAAAATCATAAAGCCGGAAGCAGTAGCTCAATTCCAGAAATTCTCTGATTTAAAATTGGATAATTTTGAGAAGCCGGGAAAAGAGTTAGCGGAATCTTTGAAAGGAAAAATTCCTTTAATTTACTCTTCAGTAGAAAATGAATTAATAGCCCACATCTGGAAAATAAAATTAAATGAGACGGGAAAAATCCCAGCTTTTTTTAATGTCCTTCCTGAACTTAACCACAATGAAATGACCGGTTTTGATTACAATGACGAGAGCCGACCGCTTTCAGAAAAATTCTTTTTCTTAATTTTAAAAGATTCAGATGACCATCCAAGAATTCAAAAAAGGATAGTAATAACAGCAAAAATTTTGGAAGAAAAAGGATTACCGGTGAAAATACTCCAATTGGGGGGAAAAGAGCGCTTGGAAAAAATACTTAATTCTTTACTTTTGGCTGACTGGATGTCACTTTACACCGCTCGTCTTTACAACGCCGAGCCGGAACAAGTTCCCATGGTGGAGAAGTTTAAGAAGTTGATAAGTTAGTAAGTTGGTAAGTTCATAAGTTAAAAATTAAGCCTGCCTAACAGCGGGCAAGGATTAAAGATTTTAATATGTATATTCTTTTTGACTGCGGAGCAACAAATTTAAGAATCGCAATAAGTGCCGATAAAAAAACTTTTAAAAAAGTTGAGGTTTTTAAAACTCCTCAAAAACTTGATGAAATTATAGACTTAATAAGTAAAACTGCTTTGGAATTATCAGGTGAAGAAAAAATTGAAGCGGTAGCCGGAGGCATCACCGGTTTTTTTGATAACACCAAGGGAGAGAAAACCGCTGAATTATTGAAGAAAAAATTGGAAGCGCCGACCTACGTCGACAACGACACGGCTATTGTCGGATTGGGAGAAGCCCATTTTGGAGCCGGCAAAAACTTTTCTATTGTGGAATATATTACAGTTTCGACCGGCGTCGGGGGAGTGAGAATCACTGACGGAAAGATAGACAAATCAGCCCAAGGATTTGAGATTGGTCACCAAATTGTAAGATTCAATGAAAACACAAAAGAAACACTGGAAGATCTGGTATCGGGAAGCGCAATAAGAAAAAAATTCGGCAAAGATCCTCGAGAAGTAAGCGACGTAAAAATTTGGGACCACTTGGCTTACGAGTTGGCGATTGGGGTTTATAATTCTATTCTTCACTGGTCGCCCGAAGTAGTTGTCTTGGGGGGACCAATGATTGTCGGAGATCCGGCGATCCCAATAAAAAAGGTGGAAGAGCATCTTAAAGAACTTACAAAAGTCTTTCCTAGAATTCCTGTAATAGAGAAAGCCCAACTAGAAAACCTTGGAGGTTTGTACGGTGCTTTAGTTTTGCTAAATCAATCTTCTGCTTCCATACAATATTAAGGACATGCGATGTCCTTAATATTGTTTTTCTGTGGTGGCGCAAAGCAAGGTTTTGTTCGACATTGCCGCTTAAATTGATTGGTGATAGTATCAGTTTAGAAGCACAAACCCTAGCCGCCATCAGCCAAAAAAGAAAGGAGGTCCTCAATGGAAAAGGTCCCCGAACCGAATTTTGTTTTAGTTTGGAAGCAGTGTCTTTCTCAAGACGAGCTATGCCGAAAACTCGAGGCGAAAATCGAAAATTTAGAAGACGGCAAAGCCAGCCAGGCAGAAAGAAATAAGCTCCGAGCAGAGCTTGAAAAGGCCCAGATGGAACGTTGCAACTTGTACCAACTGCTGGCCAAGACAGAGAAACCCAAGGCCAAGAAGAAGGAGATAACAGGGTGCGTGGACAACAAAGGCCAAAACTAGGGTAAATGCCGGTAGATATCTACATCTTACCGGCATTTCAAATTTCAAATTTTTAAAAATTATTTAAATTTATGTCTTTAAAAATCGGTATAGTAGGTCTGCCGAATGTAGGAAAAAGCACGCTTTTTAATGCTTTAACTAAAAAATCGGTCCCAGCCGAAAATTATCCTTTTTGCACCATTGATCCTTCCGTGGGCGTTGTTGCCGTGC
>Ga0210057_1002050_pt1 | contig 29514 bp, 27 predicted proteins | sample CryGeyCG2114_010_2_FD_183968 | JGI IMG/M metagenome (GOLD analysis project Ga0210057, IMG submission 183968) | Groundwater microbial communities from aquifer - Crystal Geyser CG10_big_fil_rev_8/21/14_0.10 (SPAdes) (version 2) | ecosystem: Environmental > Aquatic > Deep subsurface > Groundwater ...
ATGGCAGAGAAAAAAAAGACCATTAAACCTTCAGAAAAAAAGATTAACCTTGAGAAAGAGACAGAATGTTGTCCCCCAAATTGTTGTTCAAAAAGAAGCGTGCTTAGGAAACATCTTTTGGTTTTGGGGGTTTTGGTTGTTTTGGCGGCTGTTTTGGGTTATTTTTTCCGTGACAGACTTTTGGTTGCCATTGTTAACGGTAAGCCGGTCTTCCGGTATAAATTAAACCAATTGCTGGTTAAAAGTTCCGGCAAAGAGGCCTTGGAAAATTTGATTGTTGAGGGTTTGATCAAGGAAGAGGTTAAAAAGAATCAGGTTGTAATAACCAAAGAAGATATTGACGGAGAGATTAAAAAGATAAGTGCCCAATTTGGAGATGAGACTAAGTTTGAAGAAGTTTTAAAAGCGCAGGGGATGACCATAGGCGATTTTAGGTCTCAAATTGAGACAAAGCTTCAAGTTTACGGTATTTTGGGAAAAGATATTACTGTTTCAGAAGATGAAATCAGCCAGTTTTTAAAAGAGAATGGAGAGACTATGACGGCAACTTCCGAGGCCGAAAAAAGAACTGAGGCAAATGGAGTTCTAAGAGAGCAAAAAATTAACGAGAAAGTCCAAACGTGGATTTCCGATCTTCTGGCCAAAGCCAAAATCACCCGATTCCTCAAATAAGGTCTTCGTGGTAAAATTTAAGCATGGATGTTTCGGTTGTGGTGACCTGTTGGAATGGCAGAAAACTTTTGGAAAAGAATCTGCCGAAGGTTTTGGAAGCCTTTAAGAACCCCAAAAACCATATTTCGGAAGTAATTGTGGTCGATGATTATTCTACGGATAATTCAGTTGAATTTTTAAAAAATAATTATCCTCAGATTAAGCTTATTAGACAAGAAAAAAATTACGGTTATTCGGTTACCTGCAATACCGGAGTGGAAAAAGCAAAAAGCGGGCTGGTCGTGATTCTTAATTTGGATGTTGTTCCGGCGATCAATTTTTTAGAAAATGTTTTGCCTCATTTTAAAGACGAAAAAGTTTTTGCCGTTTCTTTCAACGAGGGGAAATTCGGGCCGGGAAAATTGGTTTGGAAATCGGGTTTTTTGGAAATTGAGGGTAACGATAAAATTCCCCACAAAACATACTCGACAGATTGGCCAAATGGGGGCAGTTCAATCTTTCGGAAAGCTTATTGGGAAAAACTGGGAGGGATGGACCTCCTCTTTTTACCTTTTTATTTTGAAGACATTGATCTTGGTATAAGGGCAAGGAAGGCTGGATATAAATGTTTATGGGAACCCAAAGCCAAAGTTGAACATGAACACGAAGCAACCATAAATTCTGACAGTTTTAAACAAAAATATATAGATTCGATTAAGGAAAGAAATCATCTTTTGCTCACTTGGAAAAATGTTGACAATCCCTTGCGCTTTTTCTCACATCTTTTTAATTTGAAGTTGAGATGTTTATTACACCCAGGATATTTCAGAATATTGCTTCTTGCCCTCAGGAGAAGATTTTTTTAGATTTGAGAAAATGAACAAAGCCGAGCTTGAAAAAATTTGGAGCCAAGTCCCCGTTGATTATTATGAAAAAGGGATTGTTAGAAATTTGGGGCAGAGATATTGGCATAAGCAGAAATTCTTGGTAATAAAAAAGCTGCTGGCAGATTTTTTTCCCGGAAAGATTCTCGATATTGGGTCAAACGGAGGTGGATTAACGGCTAAAATTGCCAATCTTTTTCCAAAAGCAAAAACAGTTGGAATTGATGTTTACGAAAAGTCGGTTTTTCATGCTTCTTCTTTGCATCCTAATATTACTTTTTTAGTTGCCGACGGTCGAAACCTTCCTTTTAAAAATAACCATTTTGATTTGATTCTTTGTCTTGAGACATTAGAGCATGTCGTTGATCCAAACAAAACTTTATTGGAAATTAAAAGATGTTTGACAAAAAACGGAAGGGCGGTTATTTCCATGGACAGCGGAAATTTACTTTTCAGGATTATTTGGTTTTTTTGGATAAGATTTGGCAAGGGTAGGGTTTGGAGGGGCTCGCACCTGACGCACTTTAATAAAAAGATTTTAAAAGAAATAATTTTAAAAAACGGATTTTTGATTGAGCGGGAGATTGTTTCGCATTTTGGAATGGCGGTTACTCTGCAGTTGAAGAAAAAATGAAAAAAGTTTTTTTGTTTTTCTGTGCTCTTGCTTTGAGGTTGGCGGTTGCTCCTGTTTATCATCATTCAGATCCCGATAATTATTATTATTGGGGAAAGTATTTGTGGAAAACCAAAGATTTTTTGGGTTTCTTGGGAAAATCGATTCCAAACGCGATGCCGGCGACTTACCCGCCCGTTTTTTATTACTTACTGTTTGTATGGCGGGGACTTTATGAATTTTTGGAAAAAATTCTGTGGTGGTTAAACTTGAAAGTTGCTTTTTTTCCTTCAAATTTTATTTTTTGGTTTCAATCTTACGGGGCGGGGATTGCTTTTAATAAACTCATCGCTATTGTCGCCGATTTGTTTTGCGGCTATTTAATCTTAAAAATTGTTAAAGAAATTGGCGGGAGCAGAAAGTTTGGCTTGGTGGCCGCTATTGCCTTTCTTTTTTTGCCGGCCTCCTGGTATATCAGCGCTTATTGGGGCCAAATAGAAAGTCTTTACTCGCTTTTTGTGTTACTCTCCTTTTTTTTGGTTTTTAAAGACAGATTTTTATGGGGAACGATGACTTTGGGTCTTTCCGCCTTAATTAAGCCGACCGGTCTTTTTGTCCTGCCGGTTTTTTTGGTTTATGTCCTTAAAAAAAAGAAATTTATTGACCTTATCCTTGGGGGCGTTTTTTTGGTTTTAATTGCCTATCTTTTGTATTTTCCTTTCCAGCCTATTAATACTTTACCTTGGGCGGTTAGTTTTTATTTTGGAAGCTTTAAAGGTGAACTTAATTATTTAGTTTCCAATGCCTTTAATTTTTGGACACTTCTTTTTGGTTTTGACCAAAGGCCGGATAATTTCCTGTTTTTGGGCGTGCCCCTCTTTTCATATGGATTTCTGATCTTTCTTTCTATTGCCGGTGGTATTTGTTTCGGTTTATGGAAAAAGCAGAGTAAAGAAAAATTGTTTTTTGCCGCCTTTTTGTGCGCCTTTGCCGCCTTTTTATTTCTACCCAGAATGCATGAGCGGTACTTTTTTACCGCCTATATTTTTTTGGCCATCTTATCAGGAATAAATAAAAAATATTTTTATATTTTTATAATCATGTCAATTTTTCACTTTTTTAATTTATACCATTTTTGGTGGCACCCAAAAATTCCTTGGTTGATTGGACTGCTTTCAAACATGACGGTCATTAGAGGTATAATTGGAATTAGCTTAGGGATTTTTTTATATACACTAATAAATTTTTTAAAAAATGAGCCTTTCGATAATCATCGTTAATTGGAATACCGCTAAACTATTAAGAGACTGTCTTGATAGTTTGAAATTAGATCCGCCAATTCGGCGGATGAAATTAGAAATTGAGGTAATTGTTGTCGACAATGGATCAACTGATGGAAGCATCGACGAGATGCAAAGTTTCAAAGCTTCAGAGAAGCAAAATATAAATTTAAAAATTATCAAGAATAAAGGAAATTTAGGATTCTCAAAAGCAGTGAATCAAGGGATAAAAGAATCTACTGGCGAGGTAGTTTTACTTTTGAATTCAGACACGATCGTCAAAAAGGGAGCCTTAAAAGAGCTTTTAGATTTTGAAGAAAAAGTTGGGTCGGTGGTGGTGGGGGCAAGGATGCTTAATCCGGACGGGACAGTTCAGGGGTCGTGTTTTTACTTTCCAACCGTAAAAAGAGCCATTTTGGAGTATTGGCTGAAAAAGAAAAATTACTTTTCAAAATATGCCCCGGCGGGATTAGACTCGGTTGAAGTGGAAGCGGTTTCCGGTGGGGCGATGCTGATTTCCAGAGTGCTGATAGATAAAATTGGAATGTTGGACGAGCGGTATTTTATGTATTTTGAAGACTTGGATTTTTGCCGGAGAGTCAGGAAAGCAGGATACAAAATTTATTATCTGCCGACGGCGGAGATTATTCATGAACACGGTGCCAGCGGTAAAACTCTCGTCGATCCGGCCGATCAATGGAAAAGACTCATCCCATCAAGTAAAATTTATCATGGTTGGTTAAAACATTACCTGATTTCTTTTATTCTTTGGAGCGGCCAAAAATGTTTAAAAAGAAAAAAACAATAGTTTTTTTACTGTCAATAATTCTCTTGGGTTCTTTTTTAAGACTTTATAAGTTAGACAAATTTCCTCCCTCCCTTTTTGGTGACGAAGTCGATGTCGGTTATCAGGCCTATTCAATTTTGAAAACCGGTAAAGATTATTTAGGCCAGAAATGGCCGATTTCTTTTCATTCTATTGCCGACTGGCGCACACCTCTTTTTTTGTATGCCGATGTCCCGTTTGTTGCTTTTTTTGGGTTGAACGAGTGGGGGGTTAGGCTGCCGGCCGCTCTTTTTGGAATTTTAACCATACCGGCAATCTATTTTCTGGCAAAATTTTTTTTTAAAGACGAAAAAATCGGTTTATTGTCCGCGTTGTGTTTGGTGCTTTCCATGTGGCATTTGCAATACAGCCGGGCGGCTTTTGAAGTGACGCAGATGCTTTTCTTTTTAATCGTCGGATTGTGTTTTTTCTTTCTGGGTCTGGAAAAAGAAAAATTTTTATCCCTTTCAGCGGTTTTTCTGGCTTTGGCCCCTTATTCGTACAGCACGGCCAAGTTTTTTTTACCGATTTTATTGGTTTTTTTGACGATAATATTTTTCAGAAAATTAAAAAAAATCTCCCGTAAAAGTATTAGTATTTCGATTTTTTTGCTTTTTATCCTGTTGCTGCCGATGGGTTATGATATCTTTTTTGGCAAAGCGGCCGACCGGTTTTCTATTTTGTCTGTTTTTTCTGATCCAACAGTAATTCCCCAGGTTGGTTTTGACAGACAAACTGATTTATTTGTTGAGACTAATGGACAGTTTGCAGTAGGAACAAGTCCCTCTTTTTTGTCCAGGGTTTTTCATAATAAATTTTTGAGTTGGTCTACCGCTTTAATTAGAAATTATTTCCGTGTTTTTTCGACAGAATTTCTTTTTACCAATGGCGATATTAATTACCGCCATTCGGTTCAAGGGGGCTTGGGTGAATTTTATTGGCTGGATGCGGTTTTTGTCATAATTGGCTTTTATTATTTATTTTTTAAGCATAAAAATGCTGAAACGAAGAAGTTTTTACTTTGTTGGTTGTTTTTTTCTCCCATTCCTTCGGTCTTAACCCGTGACGGTGGCAATCACGCCACCAGGTTAATTTTGATTTTGCCCCCGCTTTTGATACTGATTGCTTTGGGAATAAATTGTTTTTTACAGTTAATGACCAAAAAACATTTAGGGAAAATTATAATTGCGGTGGTTTTTTTAGGCTATCTTGGACAGTTTTTTATTTACCTGCACCGGTATTATATTCATTATCCCTTAGATTCAGAAGAATGGTGGCATTGCGGGTATAAAGAAATGGCCAGTTACATAAAGGAAAACGAAAATGAGTATGATTATATTGTTATCAGTGACCAGGATCAGCCACCGTTGATATTTTTACTGTTTTGGCTGAAAATCGATCCTAAAATTCCACAAAATAATAAGTTACAATGGACTGAAATTAGCGATGCTGTTTCGGCGGATAACATTCCCCAAACTAAATATTATATTGGTCATGTTTCGGAGGAGAGAATTAAGGCTAATGGTTTTATCGGCACCCTAAAGCCAAACATTCTTTATTTTTTGCCCGGATCGGAAATCGGCAAAGATTTTCGTTATGAGCCGGTTCCCAATTCAATTAAACTGCTAAAAACGATTTATTATCCGAGCGGAAGAGTGGCAAAATATATTATGAGCGGCACTTAAGGTATAATTTAATCAATGAAAAGAAGGGGAATTTGGATAATTTTTTTGATTGCACTCTTTCTTCGTTTTTTTAAATTGTCCGATTTTCCGGCCGGTTTCACTCCCGACGAAGCCGCCCAAGGCTATACTGCCTACAGTATTTTAAAAACAGGCAAAGACGAATGGGGGATAAAATTCCCGTTAAATCCGCGCTCATTTGGTGATTTTAAAGCCCCCCTTTATACTTATTTATCTGTTCCTTCAATCGCCATTTTTGGTTTAAACAAGTTTGCCGTCAGGTCGCCCAATGCCCTGTTGGGAAGCTTGGCGGTTTTGACGGTTTATTTTTTAGCAAAACAACTTTTTAAAAACAAACACGAGATTGGTTTGTTTTCGGCCTTACTGCTGGCTTTTTCCCCCTGGCATATAAGTTTGTCCCGGGGGGCCTTTGAGGCAAATTTATCTGCTTTTTTTCTTTCTTTAGCGGTTTGGCTGTTTTTGGCTGGTATTCACCATTCCCGGTTTTTATTTCTTAGTTCACTTATCTTTAGCCTTAATTTGTTTACTTACCACAGTGCCAAATTTGTTTCCCCGTTAATTTTATTAGCCTTAATTTTTTGGCAAAAAAAAGAATTATTAAAAAAATTTAAGAAAGAGAAAGTTGTTTTTTTCTTTTCCGGCGGGATAATTTTGTTCTTTATGTTTTTGATTTTTTTGGGTTTTATCAAAGGGGCGGGTACAAGGGCTTCAGATATTGGAATATTTTCCGGCGGTTGGCAGTCAGTGGCAGACCTGCGTTTTTGGGCAGTACGGTTTGGATTGCCGGACACTATCTCACGGATTTTTAACAATAAGCTGACTTTTGCTTGGGGTGAATTTATTAAAAGTTATTTTTCCTATTTATCGCCTCAATTTTTATTTACTCAAGGGGCCGGTGAGGCAGCTTACGGAATGTTTCCGGGGTTTGGTGTGCTTTATTTGTTTGAAGTTATTTTTGTTGTTACTGCTGTATATTTTTTACTGAAAGAGAAAGATGTTAATTTAAAATTTTTGTTTTTTTGGGTTTTCATTTCTCCGATTCCGGCGGCATTAACCAGGGGGGTTGGTTATCATGCTACCAGAGTAGCGGTAATGATGCCGGCATTGCAGATTATTTCTGCTTTTGGGGCAGTAAAGTTTGTTGAATGGTCTAAAAATTATTTTAAAAAATATTTTGTATTTGTTTCATTGTTGTCTTGTTTCCTTGTTGTCTTGTCGCTGACGTTTTTTCTTGAAAAATATTTTTTTTATGCTCCTTTGGTTAATGCACCAAAAATGAGTTATGGTTGGGATCAAGTAGCTGCTTTTTTAAAAGAGACCAAAGCAAGGCAAATTATTATCAGTCGAAACTTAAGTGAACCGCAGGCTTATGTCATGTTTTATTTAAAATTAGATCCGTCTTGGGTGCAAAAAGAGACCCCGAGATGGCTTGTCTACGAGAAGCAAGGTCAACGTTTTATTGATCAGTTGGGGACATATTCCTTAGGCAATATTCTTTTTAGAAACTTTTCTTTTCCCGAAGATTGGCAAAACAAGGAAACTGTTTTTGTGGGAACGGAAAAAGATTTTTACGGACAAGACGTCAGCATTTTTAAAGTTGAAAAAATTAATTATCCTGACGGGAAAACGGCCATGATAATAGTTGAAAAATGAAATTAAAAAAAACAATAAGCAATAATTGGGTTTTAATTCTGATTGTTTTACTGTCGGTGTTTTTTCGTTTTTACAAGCTGGCCGAAAACCCCCCTTCTTTGAATTGGGATGAAGTGTCGCATGGATACAATGCCTACAGTATTTTAAAAACGGGTAAAGATGAGTGGGGAAAAACTTTTCCTTTGATTTTTCATTTATCTTCCTTAGGGGAGATGAGATGTTAATACATTCAACCGGTCGCCATGGAATATTTTTACTTCCAACTTTTCCTCTTTTTTTCTTGGGTTTTTTGCAACTGTATAAAGAAAAGAAGCTTATGTATTATTTTATCTTTGCCAGTCTTATTTTTACGCCTCTTTTATTTACAATGGTTGGTTCTGTCTATCGTGCTAGCCGGTTATTAGCCTATATTCCAACTGCAAGTTTTATTTTTACTTTAGGGGTGAAATTTATCCTTAAGATCAAAAACAAAACGATTGAAAAAGTGCTATTGTTGTTCTTTTTTCTATTGCTTTCTCTAAGTTACTGCGACTTTGTTCGTTATTATTGGTACGATTATCCAAAACTCATTTCCGGAAATTTTTCTCCAAATCTTGATGGGGCAATGGCTGAATTGAAAAAGTTAACTTTGGGAACTGGCAAAAACCCGTATTTTGAAAAAAGCACTTATATTTCCCAAAAGGCGGATATGCAGTTTTTCAAAGAAGTCTATTTTCCTTATCAAGAGGTAAAAATTTGGACAAGAGAAAAAGAACCGTTTCCCGTTCAGTCTTTTGTTTTATCTAGTATTTCCGGGAGTGGAGAGATTATCAATTATCGAGCAATACCAAGTTTAGAATCAGGACAAAGAACAATGTATATACTTGGTAAATGAAGCTAATATTTTTTGACAAAGATGGAAATAATTACAAAGATTTTTAAGAATAATTTCTTATTATTTTTAATCTTAATCATGGCCGTAATACTGCGTTTTTACCGCTTATCCGAGATGGCCTCTTTAGATTTTGATCAAGAATATGCTTCCAATTTTGCCTATCGTGTCCTTCGGGAGTTTCCTATTCAAATGATAGGTCAAGGTCTTTCCGTTCAGGGTTTGTTTATGGGTCCCTGGTATTTTTATTTTTTAGTACCCTTTTATATGATATTTCACTTACACCCTCTAGGAGGGGCAATTGGTTCGGTTATTTTAGGATTAATAACAATACTTGCCTATTATTATTTTGGGAATAAAATTTTCGGGAAACCAGGGTTTAAAATTTATTATTTACCAACAGTGGAAATTATTCATGAACATGGCGCCAGCGGGAAAAATTTGGTCAAGTCAGAAGAGCAGTGGAAAAGACTTATTCCTTCTAGTAAAATTTATCACGGACAGATTAGATATTATTTGATTAATTTTATTCTTTGGAGCGGGCAAAAATGTTTAATAGGTTAAAAAACTTTTTTTCTTCCTCGGTAGGTCAGATTTTTTTAGCCGCGTTTTTTTTGAGAGTTTTTTTGGCACCCCTTTTTTTTCACCCGGACACAAAGACTAATTATTACAATTCGCACTTCTTGTCGTTAGGAGTGGTGAATATATATGAATTTTTGGCAAAAAATCCCGATAAAGCGTTTCTGGGGGAGTTTTCTTATCCCCCCCTTACTTATTTTTTTTACGGTCTTTTATATTATCCCTTGAAAGTAGTTTTAGGCCCAGATTTTTTAAATTGGTTGGCGATGGGTAATGACGCGGTGGCTGTCCCCAACATTTTCCGGTACTTGTTTTTTATGAAAGTTCCTCTTTTCTTTTTTGAATTTTTTGTCGGTTTTCTAATAACCAAGATTTTAAAAGACGAAAAGGAGATTAAAAGAGCTTTGCTTTTTTGGTTTTTTAACCCGGCGAATATTTATGCCATCACCTTTATGGGTCAATTTGATATTATTCCTACTTTTCTTTCGGTTTTGGCACTTTATCTGGTGGTAAATAAAAGAAAAGCGATTTTGGGGGCGATTGCTTTGGGTTTAGGAGGCGCTTTGAAAACCTATCCGCTTCTTTTATTACCCTTTTTATCTGTAATTTCTACTAAAGGTATTTGGAAACAATTTAAAGTATTTATTTTGGGACTGTTTCCATATCTGCTGTTTGTTTTACCCTTTTTGAAATCAGTTAGTTTCAGACAAAGCTCTTTTGTTTCCGGATTAAGTCAGAGATTGTTTATCTTAAATTTGAGTATCGGTTTTGAGGAACAAATTCTTCTGGTGATTTTTTCTTTGGTTCTTTTGTTTTTGATTGCGGATTGGAAGAAAGAAGTGGGCGAAAGTCTATCAGGATATTTTTTGGCCGTACCGCTGATTGTTTTGGCGGGGTCGCATTTTCACCCCCAATGGTTAATTTGGATCACTCCCTTTTTAGCGTTATCGGTCGGCAAATGTAAAAAACTTTTACTGCCGTCCGCAATTTTATTAACCGGGTGGTTGGGAACAGTAGTATTATTTAATGATAAATTTCTTACTTGGGGGTTATTTTCTCCTTTTGATCCGGGAATATTTTTTCTTCCGCCCCTAAGAGACTTGATTGCCGACTTTTTCTCTCCAGTCCTCTTACAAAGTTTATTTCACACTCTTTTTGCCGCCTGCGCGATCTGGATTTCGATTTTAGTAATTACCGGCAAACTAAATGAAAAATCATAAACTTTTGTGGGTTGTGACTATCGGCTTTTCTTTTTTAGGCATAGTTTTTCCGCTACTCTTTTCTCTTTTTGTGGTTAAAAACCGTCAAGATGCCAGTCAGCCGCTTCAAGACAGTTTCGTTGCTTTATCTGAAAAGGGGATTATTGAGCAAACTTTTATCGCCCAAAATGATTTTATTAATATAATCATGCTAAATTTTAAAAATCCCAACTTTGCCGATAAGGGTGATTTTCTCTTTTCCTTAAAATCTTCCGACGGTCAACTTCTGGTGGAAATGCCCTTTTCCGGTTACAATATTGGCGACCCCAGTACGGTCAGGTTCCAGTTTGAGCCGATTTCTTTATCAAAAAATAAGAAGTTTATTTTTTCTATCAAAAGCGTTTCTTCAGGTGGAGTAACAATCTCCATGGCCTCAAGTAAAAAAAAAGGTTTTAATTACGCGGTTTATTACAGGACCGTCAATAAAAAATCGGAGGCAATTGATCTTATCGGACGCCTTTTCAAAGGCTTGTTATCCGATCCTTTATTTTTGGTTTTTTGGTTATTGCTTCTATTTTTAACGGTTTGGACCAAGATAAAATTTTCTAAAAAAGAGTGATGAAAAGAGCATTTTTGATTTTAATAATCCTTCTTTCCCTTTTTTTAAGAATTTATTGCCTTCAGGAAGTGCCACCTTCTCTTAATTGGGACGAGATTTCCCATGGCTATAATGCCTATTCAATATTAAAAACGGGTAAAGATGAGTGGGGAAAAACTTTTCCTTTGATTTTTCAAGCTTACGGCGATTTTAAACTGCCTTTGTACATTTATTTAACGGTTTTGCCTGTTTTTTTATTTGGTTTAAATGCTTTTTCGGTCAGATTAGTTTCCGTTTTGGCGGGAACAGGCCTGGTTTTACTTGCCTTTTTATTCACCCAAAAATTGACAGGAAACAAAAAGATCTCCATGTTCGCCGGACTGCTGACTGCCATTTCTCCTTGGAGCCTTTTTGTTTCCCGGATTGCGGTTGAAGCAAACTTGGGCGCTTTTTTGTTTGCTCTTGGAATTTACTTTTTTTATATTTGGCTTGATAAACCGGACAAAAAATGGCTCGTTTGGACAATTATATTTTGGGGATTTTCTTTGTATTCTTACAATTCCGCCCGGATACTAGTACCCTTTTTCCTCGTGATATTACTTTATTTTGTTTGGAAAAAGAAAAGCCAAAAACAACTTTTAGTCCCCGGTATAATTCTTTTGATATTTCTTACGCCTTTAATATTTCAGTTATTAAATAAATCGGGCAGTGCCAGGTTTAATTCGGTATCTCTAGTCGATCAAGGGGTGGTTAATCAAATAATTGAAAAAAGAAATTCCGCTAAACTTCCGGACAATATTGCCAGGCTGATTTACAATAAACCGAGTTATTTTGTTTACAAGGCTGCCGGAAATTATCTCCTAAATTTATCGCCAAAATATTTATTTTTCTATGGGGGTAGCCACTATCAGTTCTCATTGCCCAATCACGAACTTTTATATCTGGTGACAGCGCCGTTTTTAGTTTTGGGTTTATTAAAAGTTTTATTTTCTAGAACAAACTCCTTAAGAGTTCTTTGCCTATGGTTTTTCCTAAGTTTTATTCCTTCAGCGGTTACTAAAGATGCCCCCCATGTTCTAAGAACAATTCTTATTTTACCTTCGCCGATGATCATCAGTGCGATTGGCTTGAAAACACTTTCGGATTTTTTGAAAGACAGATCAAGGTTTAAGGGAAATTTTCTTTATGGAATATTTATAATGGCAATACTATTTAGTTTCTGCCGGTGGTGGAATGATTATTGGAAGATTTATTCAAATGCGTATTCTTGGGCATGGCAATACGGTTATAAAGAGACGGTGAATTTTATTAAGACTAATTATGACAAATACGACAAGATTATTATCACCAAGCGTTATGGAGAGCCTCATGAATTCCTTCTCTTTTATTTAAAATATGATCCAAAAAAATACCAAAATGATTCAAATAGGAAATGGGATTATCATGCCAATTGGTATTGGGTCGATGGTTTTGATAAATTTGAATTTGTAAATGACTGGGAAGTGGTTGGGGGTGTGAAATGCGAAGTGGGAAGTGAGAAGTGTTTGTTGATTTCCAGTCCCGGGAATTATCCGGAAGCTATGCCTGTCGGCAGGCAGGGGTGGAGTAAGATTAAAACCGTTAATTATTTAGACGGAACACCAAGCTTTGAGATTTTGGAAAAATGAAAAAATATATTTTGATATTAATTTTTGTTTTGGCTTTGTTTTTAAGGGTATACAAATTGGGCCAGTTCCCGGTCGGTTTTTTGTGGGATGAGGCGGCGTTGGGTTATAATGCTTATTCGATCTTAAAAACAGGCAGAGATGAATACGGCAAATTTCTTCCATTGATATTCAAGTCCTTTGGAGATTACAAACCAGGGCTTTATGTTTATTTGGCTATCCCTTCCGTTTTAATTTTTGGGTTAAATGAATTTGCGGTTCGTTTTCCCTCTGCCTTTCTCGGAGGTTTGTCGGTTTTGATTTTTTATCTTTTTATAAAAGAATCTTTGGGGGAAGAATCATCTAAAGTTCCCCTTGTTGCGGCCTTATTGCTCGCCATCAGTCCTTGGCATTTGATTTTTTCCCGGGGATCCTGGGAATTGAATATTATACTTACCGAATTTTTGGCCGGTTTTTATTTACTTTTGAAATTTTTATCAACCGAAAGGAAAAAATTTCTTTATTTTTCCGCTTTTTTCTTTCTTTTGACTCTTGTTACTTATCAATCGGCCAAGTTTTTACTGCCGGTTTTATTGGCAGGGTTCTTTTTCTTTTTTCAGGGAAAGATTTTGCGCGCTGACAAAAAAGCCGTCTTTTCTTTTACAGCTTTGATTGTCGCCTTTTTTATTTTTTTTAATTTATTGACTGTCCTGGCGGGGAAAGGTGGAAGAGTTAAGGCAATGAGTATTTTTTCTTATCCCCGCTCTGACCAGGAAACACAAATGTTTCTAACTCAGGATAAAAATTCAGATTTGGTTTTTGGCTTTTTCCATGGGACACCGGTATTTTTTGTCCGTTCTGTTTTGGGCCGGTATTTCAATCATTTTTCGGGCAAGTTTTTATTTATTGGCGGGGACTGGTCAAACCAGAGAAACGGAATTATCTATCAGGGTGTAATGTACTACTTTGATCTGGTTTTTTTGGTTTTGGGTTTTTTTAGTTTATTTAAAAAAAAGCGCTCTTTTTTGGGTAATTTTATGCTTTTCTGGTTGGTAATCGCCCCCATTCCCGCGGCGCTTACCCGCGACAGCATTTCTTCAGTTAGGTCTTTTACCATGGTTATTCCTTTAGTTTTTGTCGTCTCGATCGGGATGATTGCCTTTTTTGATTATTTTAAAAATAAAAATAAATTGATTAAGAGTTTCGGTTACTTGTTACTTGTTACCTGTTACCTGTTACTCTTTGTTCGTTTAGTTGATTTATATATGGTTCATGACCCTAAATACACTTCGGAAAACCGGCTTTATGGTTATAAACAGGCGGTTTTTGCCGTAAAGTCTTTGGTTTCTCAAAAAAATAAAGTTGTTTTTACCGACAAATACGGCCAGCCCCATATTTTTTATTTATTTTATACAAAATATGACCCCAAAAAATATCAGGAACAAGCCCTTTTGAAGGAAAATCCTTTTGGTGATGTCGGCAAAGTGGATAAAATTGATAATATAGAGTTTAGAAAGTTATATTTTCCAGACGATAGGTCGATTGCCAATTCTCTATTTGTGGGGGATGAGTTTGATCTGCCGATTTCCGATATTGTCGGGCAGAAAGATATTACTCTTCTGGAAAATATAGAATTTTTAAACGGAAAAACCGCTTTTAGAATTGTAGGAACAAAATGAAAACGAAACGAATATTTTTAATTTTTATCTTATTGCTGGGATTTTTCTTAAGGGTTTATAAAGTGGCCGAGTACCCAGCCGGTTTGAACGCGGACGAAGCGGCGATTGGCTATAACGCTTACAGCCTTCTGCAAACAGGCAAAGACGAGTTTGGTCACCCCTGGCCGATAAACTTTCAATCTTTTAATGATTTTAAACCCGGGTTGTATTTTTATTTGGTTTTACCTTTTGTCAAATTATTTGGATTGACCGAATTGGCGGTAAGGTTGCCATCGGCGATATTAGGTAGTTTGACCGTTTTGATATTATACTTTTTAGTCAAAAAAATTATTTCTGCCGATTTTGCTGTTTTGGCTGCTTTTTTGCTCTCTGTCAGCCCCTGGCATTTGCATTTTTCCCGGGGGGGCTGGGAGAGTAATACGGCAGTGTTTTTTATTCTATTGGGAGTTTATTTGTTTTATCGGTCTTTGGAAAAACCAAAATATTTCATTTTTTGTGCCGTGTGCTTTGTTTTTTCAATGTACACTTATCATTCCGCCAGATTGATTACGCCTTTATTGCTTTTGGGTTTGGCAGTTTTTTATAAGAGAGAAATTTTTCTGAAAAGAAACGCCAAATCTTTAATTTTTGCGATTGTCGTTGCCTTTTTGGTCAGCATTCCGCTGGCTTTGGGTTTTTTAGGGGGGGCGGGGACATCCCGTTTTTCCGGAGTGGGTATTTTTGCCGATCAGGGACCGTTTTGGCGGGTCAATGAACTTAGAGGCCAACACGAAAACCCATTTGGAATTATGCCAAAAATATTTCACAACAAGGTTGTTGAATATGGACTGCTTTTTTTTGACAATCTACTGCGCCATTATTCCGGAGATTTTTTATTTATTTCCGGTGATGAGATTCAGAGAAACAAAATTCCGGAAATGGGACAGATGTATTTACTTGAAATCCCTTTTTTAATTTTGGGAATATATTTCTTTTTAAAAAATAGACCGAAAAACTGGCAATTTATAGTTTATTGGTTGGCAATTGCCCCCTTTGCTTCTTCTTTGACTTTCCAATCCCCGCATGCCATAAGATCGTTAAATATGGTAATACCACTGGTGATTATAACTGGGTATGGTATTTCCAATCTTTTAATTTTGGTTAAGAAAATTGCTTTTAAAAAAGTAGCGTTAATTGTTTATGGCTTATTGCTTATTGCTTATTGCTGGAACATTGCTTTTTATCTGCACCAGTATTACGTTCACTATCCGCAAGTTTATCCGGCGGCTTGGGAGTATGGGTTTAAAGATTTAACAGGATATCTTAAGGAAAAACAAAATAATTTTGATAGAATTTATGTCACAAACAGATATGACCAGCCTTATATCTTACTGGCGTTTTATTTAAAATACCCGCCGGCGGATTTTCAGAAGGAAGCCAAACTGACCGAAATAGACATTTTCGGCTTTTCAACGGTTGATCATTTCAGCCGCTATTATTTTGGGCCGGTTGATCAAAACAAGTTGAAAGAACCGAATTGTCTGATTATTGGTGCTCCCGGGGAGATTCCTGATTCTGCTACAATTAGTAAGCGGATTTATTTTAAAGATGGAAAAACAGAAGCTTTCAGAATCGTCGAACAGTGAATGATGAATGATGAACAATGAATAGTAAGATAGTAAGTTTCACCGATTTAAATGCGTGGAAAGAGGGGCATAAGTTAGTTTTGTCTGTTTATAAAGTTACATCGTCCTTTCCCGCTAATGAAAAGTTTGGCTTAGTTTCTCAAATGAACAGGGCAGTAATTTCAATTACTTCAAATATAGCAGAAGGGTTTACGAGAATTGGCGTGAAAGATAAAATAAACTTTTATTATATGGCGAAAGCCTCGTTAACGGAGTTGCAGAATCAATTAATTGTTTGCAAAGATTTACTTTATGTAAATTCTGAAAATTTTTCTCAAAATTGGAATCAAACAATTATCGTTCATAAGCTTATAACAGGTATAATTAAAGGCGCTGATTATTTGCATTGTTCATAGTTCATGATTCATAATTCAAAAATCAAACTCTCGGTTGCGATAGCGACTTTCAACGAAGAGTCGTGTTTATCTGATTGTTTAAGTAGTATTAAAGAGTTGGCGGATGAAATCGTAGTTGTTGATGGCAGTTCGAGTGACAAAACGGTTGAAATTGCCAAGTCTTTTGGGGCGAAAGTAATTCTCACCGATAATAAGCCGATATTTCACATCAATAAACAACAGGCAATCGATGAGTGTCAGGGAGAATGGGTACTGCAGCTGGATGCGGATGAAATTATCCCCTCGGAGCTTGCCCAAGAAATTGCTTCTATCACCCAACACCCATCACCCAACAACTGCGTTGCTTTTTGGATAAAAAGAAAAAAAATGTTTCTGGGCAGGTGGATTAAAAAAGGCGGTCAGTTTCCCGATCCGGTCATTAGGCTTTTTAAAAAGGGCAAAGCTCATTTACCGTGCAAAAGTGTTCATGAGCAGATTTTGGTTGATGGCAGTGTTGGTTGGTTAAAAAATCCGATGATTCATTTGCCCACCCCTTCCTTCTCGGTTTATATTACCAAGGACAACCGGTATTCAACTCTGACGGCACTGGAAATGAAAGAAAAAAATTTATCTATTGGTTTGGGGACTAAAATTAGATATTTATTCTTCAAACCTTTGGGGATTTTCTTCTCCCTCTATTTCCGTCATTTGGGTTTTTTGGACGGATTCCCCGGCTTTGTTTTTGCCGTTTATTCCGGTCTTCACCAGGCTTCGGCTTTTATAAAATATTGGGAGATGAGAACTTCTATATATGATTTATGATTAAGATTGCGATTGACACTTCCCCTTTATCTAAAGCAAGCAAATTTCGGGGAATTGGCCGGTACTCTGTCGGCCTGATCGAGGCTTTAAAAAAAACCAAAAAACTGGATGTTTTAGAGCTTTCGGACAAAAATTTTAAGCCGGAAGTGGATATTGTTCATTATCCATTTTTTGATTTTTACTTTTTGACATTGCCGCTAATCAAAAAGGTCAAAACGGTGGTGACGATTCACGACTGTATTCCGCTTGTTTTTCCGGAAAATTATCCCGCCGGGCTAAGGGGTAAAATTAAATTTTTCATTCAAAAAATTTCCTTGAAAAGCGTGTCGGCGGTTTTGACTGACTCGGAAAGCTCAGAAAAAGATATCGTCAAATTTTTATCAATCCCAAGCGAAAAGATTTTTAAGGTCTATTTAGCTGTCGATGATTACTATCGGAAAATTGAGATAAATCAGGAAGAGAAAGAAAGTTTATTTAAAAAATTCGGTCTTAAAAATGATTTTATGCTGTACGTTGGAGATGTTAATTACAACAAAAATTTACCCAATCTTTTGAAAGCCTTTGCCCAGGCAAGGATTGATTTAAATTTGGTATTAATCGGCAAAGCCTTTGAAAGCTCAAACCAGCCGGAGGTAATGCAACTGACAGACTTGGTGGCAGAATTAAAAATCCAGGACCGGGTTAAGATTCTTGGTTTTGTTTCTGACCGGGACCTGGTCATTTTTTATAATTTGGCGGTTGTTTATTGTCAGCCGTCACTTTATGAGGGTTTTGGATTGCAGATTTTGGAAGCGATGGCCTGCGGTTGCCCGGTTTTGACCGGTAATGTTTCCAGTCTGCCGGAAGTGGCCGGAGAGGCGGCGGTCTTGGTCGACCCCAACGACATTGATCAAATTTCCCGCGGAATAGAGAGGCTGGTTTTAGATCAGGACCTAAGAAACAGGCTTATTGAAATGGGTTTAACGCAAAGTAAAAAATTTTCTTGGGACAAAACGGCTCAAGAAACAGTTAAAATCTATGAAAAAGTTTTGGGAAAATAACAAAAAAATTATTAAGTTTGTTTTTTTGGTTTTTTTAGTTTGGACAACGATTGTTAATTTGTTGGACCTTGTTTCTACCTTTACTTTTATTTCCCGTCGGGGAGATTTTAACTATGCCGAAAAAGTAATTTTAAACCCGCCTTTTTTTTGGAAAAGAGCGAACTTTGACGGAATTCATTATCTGGATATTGCCAGAAAAGGTTATGGAGTTAATCAGTGGGGTTTTTTCCCCTTGTATCCAAAAATAATAAAAGGATTAACTCCTAATTTTGCGGGCCGGGATTTGTTGGCCGGCCTTTTTGTTTCCCATCTTTCTTTGTTTTTACTTTTATTTATTTTTTACAAGTTGATTTTATTGGATTTTGATCATAAAATTGCCCAAAGAACACTGCTTTTTTTAATGTTTTTTCCAACCTCTTTCTTTTTTGGTTTTGTTTATACCGAGAGTTTAGTTTTGCTTTTTATTCTGGGAAGTTTTTATGCCGCCAGAAAAGGCAATTGGCTGATGGCGGGGATTTTGGGTGCCCTGGCGGCCAATACTAGACTGATAGGGATTTTCCTTTTCCCGGCCCTTATTTACGAATGGTGGCAGCAGAAAAAAATTTCAAATTTCAAATTTCAAATTTCAAATTTGTTTATTTTCCTGGTTCCCCTGGGCCTGCTTTCATATATGAGATTTTTAAAAATTAACTTTCAGGATCCGCTGATATTTATCCGGTCGGGTGGAAAGATAGTTCTTTTGTATCAGGTGTTTTTCCGCTATTTGAAAATGATTCTAACAAGTAAATTTGACCCGCTTTATTTTACTGTTTGGCTTGAATTTTTAGCCGTGGCCGGATTTATTCTTTTGTTAATAAAAAGCTATTTAATTAAAATCAGAATGTCATATTTAGTCTTTTCGGTTTTGACATTATTAATTCCGACCCTTATTGGGACCTTTTCTTCCCTGCCCCGCTATGTTTTGGTTTTATTTCCTTGCTTTATTTGTTTGGGGATGGTAAAAAGCGCTAAAGCAAGGGTAATTATCCAGGCTATTTTTATTTTATCGGCAATTTTTTCTGTCCTTTTGTTTTTTAATGGTAATTGGGTAGCATAATGATTAAAGAAGAAACGATCGGAATTATCGGCGGTTCAGGTTTTTATGATTTGGCCAGCAGTTTAAAAGAGATTAAAGTGGAGACTCCTTATGGGGCAGCTTCAGACAAAATTGGACTGGGAAAAATTGCCGGCCGGAAGGTGGCTTTTTTGCCCCGGCATAATAAAAATCATGACATCCCGCCTCATTTAATCAACTACCGGGCGAATATTTGGGCGCTGAGTGAACTGGGAGTGGAGAGAATTATTACTTCTCACGCCGTCGGTTCATTACAAAAAGATTACCGGCCCGGCGATTTTGTTGTTTTGGATCAATTTATTGACCGGACAAAAGGAAGGATTGACACTTTTTATGACGGTCCGATAGTCACTCATGTTTCAACCGCTTTTCCCTACTGTCCCCAAATTAGAAAATTAGCGGTAAAAAAAGCCAAAGAGATGAAGTTAAAAGTCCATGACTCCGGAACGGTGGTAGTGATTCAAGGGCCAAGATTTTCTACGGCGGCAGAGTCAATGTGGTATACCAAAATGGGCTGGCACACCATCAATATGACCGAGTATCCGGAAATTGCTCTGGCCAGAGAGAAGGGACTTTGTTACACCGCAATTGGTGTGGTTACCGATTATGATAGTGGAATTGTCGCTGAAGGAAAGGTAAAACCGGTCTCGGTTGAAAAAATCGTCCTTGTTTTTAAAGAAAATATGGGTAATATTAAGAAACTAATGATGGAAATTATTAAAGATTGGCCAGAGAGCAGAACTTGTGGCTGTCAAGACGTGCTTAAAAATGCCAGGTTTTAACTTATGAAAGAAGATTTTCTCTCGGTAATCGTTCCTGCCTATAAACAGGAAAAAACGATTGTTAAAGATTTGAAGAACATTGAATCTGTTTTAAAAACAATGAACTGCAGATATGAAATTATTTGCGTTGTTGACGGCAAGCTGGACCGGACTTATGAAAGGGCGGGCCGCCTTAGTTCTTCAAAAATTAAAATTTATCTTTACCGGGAAAACCATGGCAAAGGTTACGCTGTCCGCTACGGCATGGCCCGCTCAAAGGGAAATATTGTCGCCTTTCTTGATTCCGGCATGGATATAAACCCTCGGGGAATTCCCTTACTTCTGGAACATATGCGGTGGTACGACTCAGATATTATTGTCGGTTCCATCAGGCACTCAGCCTCAAAAGTAATCGGTTATCCCTTAAAGAGAAAAATTTTTAGTATTGGTTATCACTGGATGACGAGATTAATTTTTGGCTTAAAGATTACAGACAGTCAGAGGGGTTTGAAAATTTTTAAAAGAGAAGTTTTGGAAAAAGTTTTGCCTCGGCTGATGGTTAAACGTTTTGCCTTTGATATTGAAATGCTGTCTGTTGCCAGGTTTTTGGGATTTCGAAAAATCCATGACGGTCCGGTAAAAATGGACGCAAGAAAATTTAAATATTCCAGCATCAGATCATCCACGGTGATAAGTATGCTTATGGACACCTTAGCCGTTTTTTACCGTTTAAAAATTATAAATTACTATTCGGGCAGGAATAGAAAAAAATGGATTTATGACCATGACTTGCAAATGAAAATAAGTGTGGCGGTTTAAAATGAAAACCTCCGTTATCATTCCGGTGAGAACCATTACTCCATACGTTAAGGAAACCGTTTCTTTTCTAAAAAGCCAGTCAGAAAAAGATTTTGAAATTATTATCATAACCGACCAAAAAGAAAGTTTAAGGGGAACGAAAGTATATTTCAGCGGTAACCCTACTCCCGCATTTAAAAGAAATTTGGGGGCTAGAAAGGCAAAGGGGAGCATTTTGGCTTTTTTGGATGACGATTCTTATCCTGATAAAAATTGGCTTAGAAATGCCTTGAAAGTTTTTGGAGAAAATGAGAAGTTCGTTGGAGTTTGTGGTCCAACACTTACCCCTCTCCAAGACAGTGTTTATCAGAAGGCTTCCGGGTGGGTATGGGCCAGCCGGTTGGGAAGCGGCGGTGCCGGTGTTTACCGGAATAAAATTATGCCCCGAAGGGAGGTTGATGATTTTCCCTCCGTAAATTTATTGGTTAGAAAGGCCGCTTTTGAAAAAGTAGGTGGCTTTGACATTAATCATTGGCCGGGTGAAGATACCAAACTTTGTTTGGATTTGACCAAAACAGGCGGAAAGATTATTTACGACCCGAAGATTTTGGTTTTTCATCATCGCCGGGCGGTTTTTGGGCCTCATCTGAAACAGATAAGCCGTTATGCGGTAAGAAGGGGTTATTTTGCCCGGGTTTTTCCCCAAACGTCTTTTCGTCTTGGTTATTTAATTCCATCTTTGTTTGCCTATGGGTTGTTGGTGGGGCTGGTGCTGGTTTTGTTTTTCCCGATTTTAGAACCTTTTTATTTTACTCTTATTGCGGTTTATATAACCATGTTGGTTTTATCCGGACTTGATAGCGCAATTGTCGGGAAAAATCTTCTTTTTTTAATACTGGTGCCTTTGGCAATTATTGCGACCCATTTGACTTATGGGTTTTTGTTTCCCTTTGGCTATTTCAAGAAAGGCCTTAGAACGATTCCCCGCCGGGTAGATTCCCAAAAAAGAGTTTATGTTGGCGGTTAAGGTTGGTTTAAAAGTTGCTGAAGGGCTTGCTGTGCCTGGATGTTTGTTGGATCAAACTGGAGTGATGTTCTGAATTCATTTTCCGCCTCAATAGTTTTTTTCTGATTTCCATATGTTGCCCCAAGAGCATAGTGGAGAGAAGGATTTTGCGGATTAATTTTAAGAGCGTTTTTAAATGATTCTTCCGCCAGGTCAAGCCTTCCTTGTTGGAAGTAAATTGACCCTATGTTTTGGTAAGATTGCCAGATGTTTGGATTGAACTCGATTGCTTTTTGATAGTAAAAGAGCGCAGCCGCAAAATCGTTTTTTTGTACATAAATATTGGCCATATTATGAAAAGCGTCGCCGTAATTAACTTGGAGCTCGGTTGCCCGTTTGAAATATTTTATGGCCTTGTCTAGTTGGCCCCATCTGGCGTAAAGATCGCCCAAGTTATTGTGATTTTGCGGGCTGGAAGGAGAAAATTTTTCTGCCGCCAACCAGAGATTATCCTGATTTTTCCAGTCAACATTGCGGTAAATTGTTCGGATTTGCAGAGGGATAATCAAAAGGGCGGTTAAAAAATAAAACAAAAAGGAGTTTTTACTAATTTTTCGTAAGATCTTTTCCAGCAACATGCCTGTAGCAATAAAAATACCCACACAACCCAAATAAACATACCTTTCAGCCACGACCCATGAAATGCCAAGAGGAGTCAAAAAAGGTGAAAGAGTAATAAAAAAGAAGGCCAGCCAGAAAAAGAGAATCTTGTTTTTTTTAAAAAAATAAATAAGTGAGGCAAAATAGGCGGTGGTGATAGTAAACCTGGCGGCAAAATTAATTTTACTGAAATTCATTTCCGAGTGATAAAGAGTCAACGCTTTGGGCCAGATAATTAATTCAAAGTATGAAGAAATTGCTACGGGAATCTGAAAAAAAGGGTTTTGACTGGTTCTTTTTTGATAATATGAAGTTTGTAATTCATTTATCCTGTATCCTATTCGCCCCCAGATAAAAAATAGCCCCCAAATCATGCCCAGGCCAAAAAAAGGGATTGTTTTTTTCCAGTTTTGTTTAATATTGCCAAAGCAAATTTCCCAAACAACTAAAACCCCCGGCAGGTAGACGGTTCTTTCCGAAGTAAATAATGCCAGTAAAAAAGCGGTCAAGGACCAATAGTATAATTTATCGGTTTTTTTTGAGAGGGAGTAAAAAACAAGAGAAAGAAGGACAAAAAACCCATACATTGGATAATATCCGCCGGAAATCCAGGTAACTGATTCGCTTAATAGGGGATGAACGGCGAAAACCGCCGAAGAAAAAATAGCAACCCTTTTTGAAACGGTTTTGCAGATTAAAAAATAAAAAAGCCAAGTAACTCCAATATGAAACAGTATATTAGGAAATCTAAAGGCCGCTGGTATTTTTCCAAATATATTAGCTGTCACAAAATACAAAAAGCCTCTTAAAAAAATAAAAGGAGCGGCAAAGGCAAATTTTGTCGTTGTTATTTCAGCATTGTCCCTAATGGTGGCAATATCGTCGGAAAGAAATTCACTCTTTAGACCGTTCAAGTAAGAAGCAAAAACCAAAACCGCCAATAAAATTAAGATTAAATAATTTTCCCCAAACCAAGTTTTAAGGGCAAATTCCTGGGTTTTGCCGGGTTGGAAATTTTGGAGAGCCCTTTTTTTAAAATTCCGCGGAAGACAATTTATCACCGCTTCCTCAGAAACATTTAAAATTCCGGCAATCTCTTGTGAACTCTTGGTCTTAGACAGTTTTTCAACCTGTCTTTTTTGTTTTCTGGTTAAATGCATAATTAAAAATATTTTAACTAATTTTACTCTTTTTTTAAATAGGTTATAATAACGGCAATGAAAGTTTTGGTTACCGGAGGCGCCGGGTTTATTGGTTCATACGTCGTTGATTTGTTGATAGAAAAAGGCGAGACGGTCTATAGTGTTGATGACCTGTCGGGCGGATATTGGCGGAATGTAAATTCCAAGTGTAAATTTAACAAATTAAACCTTGTCAATAAAAGGAAAACAAAAGATTATATTGAAAAAGTAAGACCGGAAATAATTTATCATTTGGCGGCGGATGCAACCGAGGGCAGGAGCCAGTTTACCCCGATTAGCTGCACCGAAAGAAACTATTTGACCTTTTTAAATACCATTGTTCCGGCAATAAAAACCGGTCTGAAAAAATTCGTTTTTGTTTCTTCGATGAGTGTTTACGGCAAGCAAAAGCCTCCTTTTTTTGAAGAGATGAAACCAAGACCCGAAGATATATACGCGGTCTCTAAGGCTGCTTGCGAAAATGCCCTTAGAATATTTTCTGAAGTATTTGGTTTTGAATATACGATTATCAGGCCCCACAATTGTTATGGGCCCCGTCAAAATATTGCCGATCCATACAGGAATGTAATCGGTATTTTTATTAACTGCCTGTTGAACAATAAAAATTATTTTGTATACGGTGACGGTCAGCAGAAGAGATCTTTCACCTATATTGACGATTTAGTGCCTTACATTATTAAGGCCGGAACTTTGGGTAAGTTTAACGGGGAAATTTTTAATATCGGCCCGGACGATGCGGTCACGATTAATCAACTGTCGGGAAAAATATTAAATATTTTTTTTGGTGAAAAAATTCCCGATAATTTAAAACCGGTTTTCTTGCCCGATAGGCCAAAAGAAGTCAAAATTGCATATTGTTCAAACAAAAAAGCGATTTCGACACTGCATTACAAAACCAACACCTCCCTGGACGAAGGTTTAAAACTGATGATTGAGTGGGCCAGAGAGTTAGGGCCGCAGAAGTTCCATTATTTAAAAAACCTGGAACTGGAAAATGAATCGACTCCTAAGACCTGGAAAAAACTTTCAGAATAAATGAATGTCTTTAATCAAATTAAAGAAAGCGGACTAAAATTTTTATTTTGGGAAACATATTGGCTGCTTAAATTTTTGACGGCAGAAAAGTTTGTGAATTTATTGAAAATATTTTTTCAAGATAAATTTGTTAAGCCCGCAAAGATAAATGGTTTTCCTGTTAAATTAACTGTTGACCCAAGTGCAAACTGTCCTCTTTATTGCCCTCTGTGTCCGACCGGACAGAATCAAAAAGGCAGAAAGAGGGGGGAAATGAAATTTGTCAACTTTAAAAAATTGGTGGATGAAGTCGGAAGATATCTTTTTGAAATCGATCTTTTTAATTGGGGAGAGCCTTTTTTAAACAAAGATATTTTTAAGATGATTTCCTTGTGCGGTGAAGGAAAGGTTATTAGCAGATTGAGTTCAAATTTGAATTATTTTCCTTTAGGGTATGAAGAAAAACTGGTTAAAAGCAGGCTGAACCATTTGGTGGTGTCGCTTGATGGGGTTTCGCAGGAATCATACGAAAAATACCGGGTTAACGGGTCAATTAAGAAAGTTTTGGAAGCGGTTAAGAGAATAAAAAAAGAAAAAAATAGACAAAATTCTAAACTTCCGTTTATAACCTGGCAGTTTATCGTCTTTGACCATAACAAACACGAAATAAGACAAGCAAAAAGCTTGGTTAAAAAATGGGGATTCGACCGGATTGTCTTTGTCGAAAATAGGGGTGATATGGGTAAAGAATTGTTTGTGAAGAAAAAAAGTAAAGTTAAATTTAAATGTAACTTTCTTTGGAGGGAGTCGGTTATTAACTGGGACGGTTCCGTTTCTCCTTGTTGTTTGTATTACGACCAGAAATACGATTTCGGCAATGCTTTTAAAGAAGGTTTTTACCAAGTTTGGAATAATGAAAAATATCAACAGGCAAGAAAATTAATTTTAAGGGGAAAGGTAGACAGTTATGATATTATTTGTGCGAATTGCATTGGAAATGAACTTCAAAAATAAATGAAAGAAAAATTTCCTAAAGTCAGCCTTTTAATAGTTAATTATAACGGTGGAAATGTTTTGAAGGAATGTTTGAAATCTTTAGAAAATGTTGATTATCCGAATTTTGAGGTCGTTTTAGTTGATAACGGGTCGTCAGATGATTCGGTGGATTTGGTAAAAAAATTTGAAAGACAAAATACCCGCCTTCGTCCCGTTAGTCGGCGGGACTTCGGCGGGCAGGCAAAATACAAAATACGACTGGTAGAAAGCCGGTCTAATTTGGGCTTTTCAGGGGGAAATAATCTGGCTTTTAAATATGCGAAGGGTAAATATATTGTTTTATTGAACGGCGATACGGAAGTTGAGCCGGATTGGCTGACGCAGTTAGTTAAATTTGCCGAAAAAACACCAAACGTCGGGGTTTTTGCTTCCAAAATAATGTTTTTTGATAACAAAAATATTATTAATTCAGCCGGCGGGTTGTGCGATTTATTTGGTTTTTCGCCTCTTCGGGGAACTTTTGATAAAGATGTCGGCCAATTTGACCGGCCGGATATGGTTTTTTACGCTCATGGAGCGGCGATGATGATCCGTCGCGCCGTGGTTGAAAAAATTGGTTTTCTGGACGAAGACTATTTTATTTACCATGAAGAGCTGGATTTTTGCTGGCGTGCATGGATAGCCGGGTACAAAGTTTATTATGTTCCGCAGGCGGTTGCCTATCATAAACTTAAACAAAGAAGTTTTTATGCCCCGGAAACAAGAGCCAAAAGGCAATTTTTAGTGAAAAAAAACAGAATCAGCACTTTGATTAAAAACCATAAGAGTTTATCCTTGTTAATCGTTTCACTTATGGTAAACCTTATTGTTTCAATAGGGGAGATTCTTGTTTATGGATTTAATAAGGATTTTGAAACTCCCAAGGGAACATTTCAGGCTTATATTTGGAACATTAAAAATTTTAAAAAAGACTGGGAAAAGAGAAAAAAAGTACAAAAATTGTATAAGGCTGACGAAAAGTACATACTACAGAGGATGAAAAAATTTCCGGTTGCGATTGATATTTTCAAGGGTCTTCTTTCCGGAAAGTACTCTCTGCCTCTTTGATTTTTCCATTTTAAGCCCTTAAAAATAATACAAATAAATGTCGCATGTGCTACAATTAATTGTATGGGATTAAATAAGAATAGTATTAAAAATGCAGGAGAAATTATTGTTGAAAGGGTGGTGGATCTGGTTTTGGTGGCAATCTTTTTTAATCTGGAATCTCCGTTTTTAGTTAGAACCAAAAATAGATACCAAATTTCAGATGTAGTTGTTGAAGATTTAGAAAAATTTAATTATCAATCGATTAAAAGAGCTTTCCTATATTTAAAAAGAAAAGGTTTAATTTCCGTTTTAAACGATGCTGATTATTTGCCAAAAGTTTCAAAGTTGGGTGAAAAAAAATTAAGGCAAATTATTCCATTTTATGATGATAAAAGAATTTGGGATAAACGAATATACTTGATTTTTTATGATATACCGGTTTCTGAGTCAAGAGAAAGGAATTACCTAAGATCATATTTAAAAAAAATTGGTTGCGGATTGCTTCAGAAAAGTGTTTGGATTACGCCATATAATCCGACCTTATTAATTAGGAGTTTTGTTGGAAAGCATGGTTTGTCAAGTGAGTCGATTTTAGTTTCTTCCATAGGGGAAAAGGGAACGGTTGGGGAGATGTCGTTGAATTATTTATTGAATAAAGTTTATCATTTAGACAGTTTAAACTTAAAATATCAAGAATTTATCGAAGCGGTTGAGAAAAAAAGTTTTTCGAAATCACAATTGGCTTTTTGGTTTTTATCAATTTTAAAAGCTGATCCGCAAATTCCCTTTTGTTTATTACCCGCATATTGGAAGGGGAAAGAAGCATATAATATTTTTATTAAATTAAAATAATAGTGTAAATAAATATAGCAGGTGCAACATTTATTTATATCGATTTAGCCGTGAAATATATAATTAAAGGTCTAAAAAATTTAGTTAAAATTAAAAAACAATTAACTCAAAAACAAGGAATCCTTTTGTCGAGAATGTTGGGCAATTATTTTTTTGCATTTTTGAAAATTTCTGAAAATGTCCCCTTGCCGTTGGAATTCCAGATAGAACCTTCGGCTGTCTGTAATTTGCGCTGTCAAGCGTGCAGTTTTAAAGACAGCAAAAAAACGGACAATTCGTTTTTGAGTAAAGAAAATTTTATTAAGCTGATTGGTGAAATGGCTTTTATAAAAACGATTAATTTTACCGGTATCGGCGAAAGTTTATTAAATAAAAATTTGTCGGGATTAATCAAAATTGCCAAAAACAAAAAAATCCAGACTTTATTAATTACCAACGGCCAGTTGTTAAACAAGAAAACAGTTGAAGATTTGTTAAAAAGCGGTTTGGATAAAATCAGTATTTCTGTCGAGTCGGGGAAGGTTGATTACTACGAAAAGATCAGAATGGGAGCAAAATTTGAAATTTTAAAAAATAATATTATTTTGCTGGAAAAAGCGATTAAAAAAAACAATAGCAATTTGCAGGTTATTATCAACGCGATGCTGTTGCCCGAAACTCTTAAGGATATTTCTCATCTTGTTAAATTGATAGATTTGGCTAGTTTGTGCAAAGTAAATCTTATTACGATGCAATTTCCCCACAATATTCACGATTTTGGAATACAAAATTATTTTGGAAAAGACAAGGAAAAATTAAGAAAAACATTCAATATATTGAAACATTACGGTGAAGAAAAAAAGATTGCCGTTAATTTCCCCTCCGTTAATTATAAAAAAGGGCAATGTTATTATCCTTGGATTTATCCGCAAATTACCTCTAGCGGAGAACTGTTACCTGCTGTTTAATAGGCCAGTTTGGGCAATATCAGGAAATTATAAAAAAATTTTCTTTTGGAAATGTATTTGATTGTTCTTTTAAAAATGTTTGGAATAGCCAAAAAGCAATTTTTTTCCGCAGAACTTTGAGTAAAAATCCAAATAAATATTGTCGTCTTTGTTCAAAATATCGTGGTATTCTTTAACAAACTTAAAAGTGGGGTATAATTTAGGTCATGAAAGTGTTGCTTGCCAATCCGGCTTGTCGGGAAAAAATATGTAAAAACGAGGAAAAATATTTTGTCCGCGCCGGCAGCCGCTGGCCCTTTTCAACGGTTAAAAAGACTACAGACCAGCCTGAATATATTCCCTTCCCTTTTTTCCTGGCTTATACGGCGGCAATACTGGAAAAAAAAAGTCATGAAGTTATTGTGGACGATGGGGTCGCCGTTAACGAAACAAAGGCAGATTTTTCAGACAAGATTAAATCAAAAAAACCCGATATCCTTCTATTTGAAACTACCACTCCGACGATTGATCATGATATTGGTTTAACCGAAAAAATCAAAGAGGTTTCTCCTAAAACGGTTATTTGTTTGGCGGGGGCACACGCCTCGGTTTTTCCTCAAGAGATTTTAAAAAAACATAAAACAGTCGATTATGTTTTACTCGGTGAATATGAAATGAATTTTGCCAAATTGGTAGAGTTTTTAGACAAAAAGAAAAATCCGGGAAAAATTGACGGGATTGCTTTTAGAAACGGTGACAAAATAATCATTAACAAGCAAAAATTGATTGCTGATTTAAACGCCTTGCCCTTTCCGGCCAGACACCTGTTTCCTTCAAATGATTGTTCAAACCCAACTTTATATTGGGATGGTTTTTGTCAATACAAGCCCAGCATTCAAATGACAGCCAGCCGCGGCTGTCCTTTTAGGTGTAATTTTTGTCTTTGGAATCAAGTAATTTATCAAAATGGGAAATACCGGTTTTTTTCTGCCAAGAGAGTAGTGGACGAAATGCAGCAAGCGGTTGATAAATACCATGTTAAAGAAATTTATTTTG
>Ga0210057_1002051_pt1 | contig 29512 bp, 38 predicted proteins | sample CryGeyCG2114_010_2_FD_183968 | JGI IMG/M metagenome (GOLD analysis project Ga0210057, IMG submission 183968) | Groundwater microbial communities from aquifer - Crystal Geyser CG10_big_fil_rev_8/21/14_0.10 (SPAdes) (version 2) | ecosystem: Environmental > Aquatic > Deep subsurface > Groundwater ...
ATCGGAAGGGAGCGCCTTAGAAAATTATTCGCCAAGTAGCTTTATTTGATCAACCCCTACCCCTGCTTCAATCATTTGTCCCTTAACTAAGGCTTTGGACGGTTCGATAAATGTGTTTGGATCACAATGTCCTGACCTCCCCTTTACGTCGGCACACTTGAGCCGGGCCGGGTTGGCTCCGCTAGTTTGCTAACTTAAAGAATCTTATTCCTCAGTGACTATATACATACCCGAGGATTTTATAAAATCTAAGCCCAGCTCTGAAAATGGCTCCCTTTTTTCGGCTGCCTCAATGGCAACCCGTACATGGGGTGTAAGGTTCTCGGGGAGGGAGTGGATATTAAACCAGCCTAAGTCATCGCATTTATGTGGCTCTGTGTTTCTAATTTCTCCAGCCCAAGTCTTGGCACCGAAATAATAATCAACTCGATCGCCGCTCTCGTCGTACTTTGGACGAAATGAAGCATGAAGCAACTTTAGGTCTTCTTTTTTGATGATAACCCCGATCTCCTCTTGCATCTCTCTGATTAAAGCCTGGGTGGGAAGTTCGTCTGCGTCAATGTGCCCGGCGGGTACCTGATAGTTGCCGTCTTGGAAACCCGTGTTGCATCTTCTGGATAAAAGAATATCCTCGCCCTTTCTCAAAATAAGATAGACGGCTGTAACAGCTTTGTTGCGTTTAGCTTTTTTCTCCATGTTGCCGGGCTAGGAATCGGACCTAGAGTTCCTCCTCCAAAGGGAGGCGTGTTGCCATTACACTACCCGGCACTATTCGGCAATACTTACTGGCATAATTTAGCATAGCCACCGTCGCTCTGCAATAAAAAAAAATCACCCCGACTGGGGTGATTTTTTGTTTTCGGCTTCTTTATAGAGAAACTTCTGCTTCGGTATTTACCTCAACTTCTGCTTCAGCAGTGATGGCCTCTTCCGCGGTGGTAGTTGCCTCTTCTTCAACAACAGTCTCTTCGGTGTTTTCGCCTACCGCATCAGTAATGTGATCCTCGAGGTCGTTGATGACTTCTTCGAGCAGGTCAGCTAGAGAAATGTCTCCCTCTGCCATAGCCCCCCCCTTCTCCCTCCGTCGCCTCTTCGTCTGTGCTGGTGGACACCTCGGTCTCTCCTTCAACTGTAGTGTCGGTGGCGACCTCGGCTCCAGAACCAGATCCATGTTTTCTCGGGGCCTTCTTGTCTACCGCATCAAGAGTTGCGCGATAGCTGACTAGCACTCCCTGCAATTTGTCCAAGGCGGCAACGAGTGTCTGCTTCTGAGCATCAGTGAGCTGGGCATCGTTGCCGCTATTGATTGCATCGTTGATTGCTTCAATTCTGGCGGTAATGCGAGTCTGGGCGGCCGTAGCCGCTTCCTCGTCTAAAGTATCTGCCTTAACCATAGCGTCTAGCTCAACTAGATCGGCCTCTAGGTCGGCAATTTCTTGGTCAACGGTATTGACGTAGCTAATTTCGTTTTTGCTCCCAAAAAGGTAAATTGCGCCAAGAATGACGACTAGAGCAATAATTAGCCAAATAATTGATTTCATTAGATTGATTTTAGTGATTAATAGGTACTGGTAGGCTACCACATGGCCTCAAATGAGCAAATTTCACCTCGTCAAAGCTGAGAGAGGTGTTAAACTTAAATTCATGCAGAGCATTCATACTTACCATCGCCATAAAATTTGGCAAATCTTTCATACTGACTTTTGGCATTTTGACCTTTCTATCTGGCTACACGTTTTAGCCCGAAGCTTGATCAATGTTTTTGTCCCGATTTTATTGCTTCAAATTGGCTATGAGCTCAAGACCGTTATTTTGTATATGATGGTTTTTATCGGCCTCTCCGTCCCCCTGGATTTTGTTTCTCATAGTTTAATCAAGAGGCTAGGAGCGAAGAATGTTCTTATTTTAGCCGTAGTTTCAATCATCTGTTCTTTTGTCGGTTTATACCTCCTCAAGGTGGATCAATTTCTATTGCTTTTTGTGATGGCTTTTCTAATGGCGGTTTATGATGCTTTCTTCTGGACGAGCCATTTATATCTATTTGAAAAGATAAATCAGAAGGTAGAAAAAATTGGAGAGCAGACTGGGATTTTGTTTGCGGTAAAGAATTTAGCGACAATGATAGGGCCAGCAATTGGTGGGTCTGTATTAATCGTCGGTGGCCCCCACATTTTAATTTTCTCCAGTATTGTTGTTTTTTCTGTTTCGCTTATCCCCCTTTTCCAAATGAAAGAAATTCATGATAAGCCAGGGCTGGAGGAGCCGTTGTTTAGAAACTTTTTTAAGCAAGCCGAAGAAAAGATTAATTATTTAGGGGTCGCCCTTTTTGGTGTTTTACAAAGTGCGGAGCTTTATGTCTGGCCGGTGTTTATTTATTTGTACTTTAACAACATAAGCTCAGTGGCAATGGTGTCGGTTATTTTGTCGGTGACAACTATTATTTCTTCTTACTTTTTTGGAAAGGCGGCAAAGAGGGACCCCAACAAATTAATTGCTTTGGGCGCCTTGCTGGCTGCTATTGTTTGGATTTTGCGAATGATAATTTCGACTGGATTTTTCTATTTTGCCAGTGTTTTCCTTATGGGGGTTGCCATACTAATGATGAGTGTGGCGCTACTTACTCGGTTGTTTAATCGGGGAAGAGAGATCGGCCCCTTGACCGCAATGACTATGCGTAATGCGATATCAATGGGTGGCCAATTTATCTTTTGGTTAATTCTCGCCTTATTTGTAGACGTTTTTGGCATCGGATTTATCGTCGCAACGGTTGCGGCGATTGCCTTGATTATCTCAAGTCTTGCCGGAGTGCGGCTACTTAGAGAAAAGGCCAGTCAACCAGTGCCAGAAGCGCACTAAGAAATTTGGTTTTTCAACTTCGCCAAAATTGTTGGAGACAACCTCGGTTGAGGTTGATTGAGCGGTTTCGCTAACGGTGGTTTCTTCGCTGGGGCTAGAGGTGCTACTTCCTTCTTCGGACCCCTCTGCCATTGTCGCCGTTCCTTGAAACTCTGGGTTAAAGGAGATTAAATATTCAACTTTCTCTCCCCCTCCCCACGGAAATAATGATTCGGAGTCTACGCCCTTCTGCGGATAGATGGCGTCGATCAAGGTGACAAACTTTGCTAGTCCATCGGTGAAGTCCTTAGTTTGCCCAGGAACAATCGTGCTCGACTGACCATCAATATAGACGTTGGCTTTAACTTGGCAACTATATCCCTGACATTGAACGGGGTCGGCTGGCTCCGATTTTATTTGGCTTCCTTTGTACTGATAGGAATTAAAGCTGTCGTTTATATAGGTGTATTTGATCTCCCCCTCTTCGGAGAAGACTCCCATAAAGCGATAGTCGCAAATCTCAAATGGGGGGCCGGTAATAATTATGTCTCCAGCCTCAAACTCCATCCGGCGGGCAACTTGAATCGGAAGAATAATCTTTTCATAATTCCAGCCATTGTTTTCAACCTCGCTGGCCTTTTCAAATTCGTCTAACTCGTTGTTTACATACTCATTAACAATCTCCTGATACTTATCGATATCTATCGTCACCCCCTCTCCGCTGTTGATCCGCGTACTCTTGTAGGTGTAAACCCATTTTAAGTTAACGTCTTGAGTTTGCTCGTTAAGTAGCTGAACATCCTCAATGGTGGCAATCCGTGGAAAGGTTTGCTGACAAGAAAGCGCTTGCGCGCTTGGAAGAATTAACAGGTTTGCTAAAAACAGAGTAGTTAGAAGGGTTGATATGGTTTTCATACTAGGTGATATAATGTTATAGAGATATTGATAGCTTACCTAATAATAGCAGGAGCTAGCAAGTAGTGGTTATACGATAAACGAATAATGGAGTTCGGGAGTTTAATATGAATAAATTACTACCAAGTCCATTCCTTAAGCTAGTCGCCTTGTTTTTTGCTTTAGCGGGTGGGTTTTTGTTGATTTCTAATCCGCAGATCTATCCAGACTGGTTTCTGCCAGGGATAACTGGATTTGGGGCCTTTGTTTATCTATTTTTACTAATTCTACCCCGACTGTTGTTTCGCGGATCGATTACCGATGCGGAGGAAAAACACGATACCTTAACAAAATTGCAGAATGTTGGAGCAATCGCCTTTGTTGCTGGGTTTTTGGGTACGCTAGGCCTTCATCGTCTTTACATGATAGGTCTTCCCTACGACCGCCTCCTTCACCTAGTCTTGCCTTATTTAGCCGTGATCGCCTTGATTAGGTTTTTAAGTGTTTGGTATCCGAGGCCAATCTGGTATGCTATGTTTTACGGAGTGACTGGTATCTTACTGATACTTATCGGCTGGGAGTTTGCGGAATATTTGAGCGATTTGTACCTCGGCACGAAGGCTTTTGGGCAAGGTGGAGAAAACCTTTTCTCTGACACTTTATGGAACGTAGGCTTGGGAGCCTTGGGCACGTTGGTTGGGTCAATTAGAATTTATAAAAAAAATAAAAAAACAAATTATTAAAATGGAAGAAAATATTTCAAGAAAACAGCGCCGCCGACTGGAGAGAATGGCGGAAAAAGAAAAATTTGCCAAAAAGCGGACAAGTAAAAAAACTGTGCGAAGTATAATAATCTGGTTGCTCACTCTAGTTATAATTGCTGGGGCGGTCTGGGGCATTATTAAACTAGCTCAAAAACCAGCCTCGCAGGGTGGTGGTGATGTGGTTGCTACTGACCAAAACATTGCTGAGCAGGATTGGACTCAGGGGCCAGAGGGCGCTGTGGTTGAGTTGATTGAATATAGCGATTTTCAATGTCCGGCTTGCGCCGCCTATCAACCAATCGTTGATCAAATACTAGAAAAGTATCCAAACGATGTTCGCTTTGCTTATCGCCAATATCCCCTAGTGAGCATCCACCAAAATGCCTACGAAGCTGCTCAGGCATCGGAAGCGGCCGGACTACAAGGAAAGTTTTGGCAAATGCACTCCAGTTTATTTGAAAATCAAAGAAATTGGGAAACCGCGCCTAGAGCTAAGGCAATATTTAAAGGATACGGAGAAGAAATTGGTTTAGATATGGACAAGTTTGATGCCGACTTTAACTCCAGTGTTGTAAAAGATGCTATTGCCGCCGATATAATAGCGGGAGAATCGATCCCCTTGCTAGGAACGCCAACCTTCTTGCTGAACGGCCGACTAATCGCCAATCCTAGGACTGTGGGTGAATTTGAGAGTATAATTGAAGCCGAGATAAGTAAATTAACCTCAGAAGAAAATGCGACATAAAATTCTATTTTCTTTGTTTCTCCTTTTAGCCATAGTCGGTTTTGCTGACGCTGGTTATATTACGGCCTCTCATTATTTGGCGATCCCCGTTTCCTGCACCGAGGGGTTTGATTGTGAAGGGGTATTGAGTAGCAGTTATGCAAATATCGGTCCGGTCCCCTTGTCTGTTTTGGGTGCGGTTTACTATTTGTTTCTAATTGTTCTTTCGGTTGTTTACCTAGACCGAAGAAACTGGCGAATAATGCGGCTTGGTGCTTGGGCAACGATTGCCGGAGCGCTCTTCTCTCTCTATCTTCTCTATGTTCAAGCGGCGATTTTATTTGCCTTCTGCTTATATTGCGTTATCTCCGCAACCACCTCTCTGTTGTTGTTCGGTGTTGGCCAATTTATCTTGCATGAGAAAAAAGATCTGATGGAGGTCAAAAAACCGCCGCTACCGATGAACGTAAATCAATAAAACAAAAAACCGCCAGTGGGCGGTTTTTTGTTTTACATCGTCTGCCTTGTTAGGCATCCGTATACTCTCTTGATCAGCTTTTTGGTTGATCAAGTTAAACACAATTTTTAACTCTTAATTTCAACAGGTCCAGAAGTATGGACATAGGAAGCTTCAGAGCCACGGCGCATCAACAGGATTATCAACAGAATGATGATAATCAGGAGCAAGAACCAAGGGCTGATAAGGAAAGCACCAATGCTGGCTAAAACGCTAGCAAATGCAGACCCATCGTCTCGGTAAACTTGTCCGGTGGTGTTGGAGCCAAAGATAATACCAGTTGGAAGTTGGACAAAGCCCAGCTCGCCGGTCATATCGGTTTGACTACCAGCAGTTGCGATAACCCGCATGTAATATGTGGTGTTCATTTGCAACTGTCCCAGATTAATCTGATGGAAGGTGGTTTGACCACCGTTGGATCGACTAAACTCGTAAAGGTTTATGTTGTCCTCATCATCAACGTGAGAACTCAAGCTGTAGACCACTCGGCTGGAAGCCGTAATGGTGGTCTCGAAGCTGACAATAACGTTCATTTGCTCGTCGTTGTCTACTCGTAGGTTGAAGATGTCCAAATCAGCGACTGGGGCGGTTTGCACTATGGTTCGGGTTGGCCCCGGAACATAGACAATGTTTGGTCCTCCAGTGGTTGGCTGGGTAACAAATACCTGATAGGTCTGAGAGACGCTATCGCTACCAGCAGAAGCCTCAACTCGAACAGTGTGGGTAAGGTTGCCCTGTGCAGAAGTTGGAACCCACTGAATTACTCCAGAGTATGGGTTGATGCTCATGCCAGCTGGGGCGTTGAGTAATCGATACTGAACAGTGCGAGAGCCAGCATAGGCGTCTGCATTGTAGGTGTATAGAAGACCAACTCGACCACTGGTAATTGGAGTAGAAGTGAAACGAATGTCGGTATCATCATTGTTTCCGTCACCAACTCGGACAGTGGAACAGTCATCGCTATCCTCATTACCTCGGCTGTCGGTTACGGTAACTTCAACGTCGTAACGACCATTGTCGTCAAATCGAACCCTTTCAGTGTCGTCATCACCGTCGATGTCCCCATTCCATTCATAGTCGTAAGGAGGGTAACCACCGCTAACGTCGGCTTCGAAAGTAACTCGATCGCCTTCCTCAACGCTGGTGTCAGAAACATCACAGCTTACCCGAAGGTTGCTGCTGCTTCCGCCATCGTATGGCCACTCGTTGTTGTCGGTTCGGCTAGAACAACTTGGGTCAGAAGGATAGTCGGTGTAACCATCGCCATCGTTGTCGATGCCGTCGTCACACTGATAGGTGACTTGGTTATCTTTTGGCCACTCGTTGTTGTCGTAACGACTAGAACAACTTGGGTCAGAAGGATAGTCGGTGTAACCATCGCCATCGTTGTCGATGCCGTCGTCACATTGATAGGTGACTTGGTTATCTTTTGGCCACTCGTTGTTGTCGTAACGACTAGAACAACTTGGGTCAGAAGGATAGTCGGTGTAACCATCGCCATCGTTGTCGATGCCGTCATCACATTGGTACTCTACTGGTGGAGGGTTGCAACCATCTACCAGGCAGGAACCGAACTCAGTTCGGTCTGAACTACTGGAACAGTTTGGGTCGCTCATGTCGACCTTGCCGTCATTGTCGTTGTCATAACCATCATCACACTGAGAGGGACTACCTCCAGTGTTAGAACCACCACTTGAGGTGGAATTGAACTCAGAATTCAGAGTCGGGTCATAACTTGAACTGTTTGAAGCATTAAAGTCTGTGTGACAACCCGGATCAGCGGAGTCAATCAGATTGTCCTGTGCAGGATCATTGTTGAATCCGTCTGAACACTGAGAATAGGCCGCAGAAGCAAAATTCACGCTTATTCCCATAAGCGTTACGACTTGAATCACAGCTACTGCAATGATTAGTGTTTTTTTCATTTTATAATTATTATTTATTATTTTTTGGTGACTCGCGTCACCGTGGCTCCTCTTCTTCAAGAGGAGAAAAAGCAATTATTTTCGCTCTTTCTTCTTCTGAAGAATTTGGGAGGCGGCGAGAGCGTGAGCTCTCGCCGCCAACCTTGCGTTCAGTTGTTGCTCGGAATGAACTTCCCGTCGGGAAGCACCATTCCGAGCTCATCTACGCCGAGATCGTCGACGTAGTACTGAACCTTTTCTCCACCAAGCCCTTCGACCTCCTGGATGAAGGGCTTGCCGAACGGATCGACGCGGGTGTTGATCAGCCGTGCACCCTGAGTCGGGTGCCACCCCACCACAAACGTAGTGTTGGGCTCGATCCACTGCCAGCCCAGGTCTAGCTCCTCCGGTTGATCGGGATTGGCGAAGGTGATCGTGATCTGGGCCCGTACCGGTCCCTTGACCCACCGGTCGCCGATGCCGTCTCCATCGACGTCCTCGAAGACCAGCATCCCGGTCAAGTGGGTCCCGCTGGCGGTTGTTCCATCCTCGAAGATGGGATGGAAATTTCTTGGCCAGCTCATGCGCTTCGGATCGAAGCGCACAGATCCAGGCTCATCGCCCGGCTGGTTGGGCCCGTGGGCATCGAAGGCCCAGACATACCTTGCCGAGCCCTCCACCTTGATGCGGATGCGGCGGATGGGGCAATCTGAGATGCCCTTCTCGGCGTTCTCCACATAGAACCGCAGAGTGTCTGGCTCTGGCTGTGGTGCGGGCCCGGGTGTTCCGGTCCGATTCGGGCGGTCGCCGTCGTTCCCATCGTAGATGAAGAGAACGGCAACGGTCGCAATCGCCAGTCCCGCTACGGCAATCCAGCCGATAGGGGTACACACGAAGGCCGCGATGATTGCGGCTCCGGCCCCGCATCCCGCCGTGATGATTGGAAGCATCACGACTAGAAGCAACAACGCCCTGGAGGCGTTGCGAGAAACCGGGGGGTCCTTCGCAACAGCCACCGCCTTGACAGCGTACTGTCGAAGACGGTTTTCGGCACGCGCAACGTCGCGCGTGAACCAAGTGTTGGAAAGTTGGCGCATGCGCGCACCTCCTTGGGGCTTCGCCCCTAATTTGGAAATGATCTGCACGCTGACGAAGTGCCAGCGTTGATACAAAGCATAACATATATTATGCCGTTTGTCAACACAATCACTTAATTGGCACTATTGCCTCTTTGCCAGATTTTATGGGGCTTAGCGGCTAATCTCCCTATCTTTGCCGGTTATACAGTTAATAGCAAGATTGCCGCTAAATGTCAAAGAAAATGGCTCTTTTAGACTTTGCCGGATTATTTAACTACAATCTTCTTTCTCCCCCTTCGGCCTTGGAAGAATATCAAAATTGCCAGAAGAATGATCATTATAAACAGCAAGGTGTAGGAGTTAAATAGCAAGTAGCTAAGAGATCCAAAGGCAGAAGCAAATCCGGTGTAATCGGCTGAGCCACCTCGATGAAGGGTGAAACTTCTTTCTGCTGATACAATGCGCTGATCGCCAAAGGTAGAAACCACTCTGAAGTAATAAGTCCTTTCAATTTGAAGATTACTGATTTTTACCTGATGCAGAGTGCTCAAACCGGCAGTCTCGCTGGTTTGATATTCATAGTGGAAGCTTTGCTGGTCTAACTGGGATTGAAGCCCGTAGTGGACAATTCCGCGCGAAGGCTGGCTGGTTTGCCAGCTAATGTAAACTGTATTTTCCTCGTCTGTCCACATTCGGATGTCAAATTGACCAAATTGATTGGCAGAAACCTGAGTTTGAGCTTGTTGAGCAACAATGGTGCGACTTACCGGAGCTTGAACAACTTGAGGTTGCGGTGCTGGGGTTGGAACGGGAAAATAGTTTTGGTAGTTATTTAGGTCCTCAACAAGCACGCTGTGGCAGTCGCCATTAACTCGATTGCCTCGTCTGTCGCGAACCTCAACCCCTACTTCATAGGTTCCCTCATCGTAAAATCGGGTGTTTTCTTCCTCGTCGTCTCCACTAATCTCGCCATCCCACTCGTAATAGTATGGAGGATAGCCACCACTAACATCAGCTTCAAAGTAAACCCTGTCCCCAACTTCTACTCGGGTGTCGGAAACATCACAGCTAACATCTAAGTCATTGTCGTTATTGTCATATGGCCACTCATTGTTGTCGGTGCGACTAAAACAGCTTGGATCTTCGGGATAATCAAAATATCCATCCCCGTCGTTGTCTCGGCCATCGCTACACTGATACACGATTGGAGTAGGTGCTGGGGCTGGATTGTAGCAATTAACATTTGGATTAAAATAAGCATCACCAGGACCATAACAAGTGCTAGCTTGTGCGCTTTGAGCATAGGCGAAAAACATAAATATAAGCGTAAATACCGCTAGAAGTCCGATGATTGCTGGGTTTTTAGTTTTAAGAGTCATGTGAAATTTGATTTATTAGTCATACTATATCTTAGTTTGACGTATTTGTCAAGTTAGGGTTTCTTGACATTTATCCCCTTGGGGATATACTCCCCTCTAGGTGGTAGGATGACTACTGTCAGTGCGTGGCACTGGAATCTTCAAAAACCAAAATCTAAATATTAAATAATATCCAAACTTCAAATTTGAGCTCCAAACTATTAGTTTGTGATTTTCTCATTGGAGATTGTGATTTGTTTAGAATTTATTGCTTGGGGATTGGTGTTTCCAATGCTACGCGTTGGCGGAGGAAGGTCCGGACACACCCCACGCAAGTGGGAGCAGGTAGCGGGTAACCCCCGTCAGTCGTAAGACAGAGGTGCGAGCAGAGACGTTTTGGCTAGAGATAGCCAAAATATCCCGCAAGGGATAAGCCTTCGTATAAGCTCATATGTTAGTCCTCCGCTTAACCGCGGAGACCAGCCCTGAGCGAAGTCGAAGAGTGAAACGGCTAAATCCTTACCTGTGTGCAAGGCCGTGCCTCAGTGCGTAGCACTGGGAAGTTCTAAACTCTAAACACTAAGTTCTCAACAAATCAGAAGAACCCTTGAATTCTAAGTTTAAAATTTTGGGATTTGGGAAATTGAAAATTGTTTAGGATTTAGAAATTAGTAATTAGGATTTTCCAATGCTGCGTATTGGGGAGTGCTGCTATTGCCCTGAGTTTATCTAAGGGCTAGAGCCAGAGAGCAATCTTTGGCCCAGATAAATTGTCATCAAGAACAGAATCCGGCCTACTCACCACCTTAAAAATACCGCCTTCGGGCGGTATTTTTTATTTTTATCTAACCCTGCACCCCGCATAAATACTGCAAATAAATACTCCATACGGGTATGGAGCATTTAACTTAGGTGAGTATTCTGAAGTCCGACTTCCGAATACTTCGGATATCGGAAGTCTTCGGATATCGGAAGTGTTCGGATATCGGAAGTCGGACTTCCGAATACTCCCCGCTATGATGCATCATAGCGGGGAGAATCAATAACTAGAATTTATACCGAGGGACATTGTAGGTGTTCTCTGAAATGTTTCTACAATACGATCGTGAGATAGAACGTAGGGATTAGAAGTAAGAGGCGTGAGGTATGGAGGAAGGGAAAAGGTGGAATGCAAATACTAAAGTCTAAATTTCTCTCTGTTAAATTGCTCTGCGAGCACCGCTTCGCGAATTTAATAGGGTGAACCACTGCCTCATACTTTATACTTAATACTCTATACCCTATACTTCTTTCTTTAAGTATTTCCAGGGGAATTTCTTTATGTCGAGCGGCAGATGAAAGGCAGATGCATATTGGTGGCCTCCTCCGCCGTATTTTTGAGCAATTTTAGTCAAATTGATTTTTGCCCCAACTGGCGCCCTCAAAGTGATTTTATAGTGATTGTCTTCAAGATACAAAACCATTACTAAATCACATTTATATTTTTTGTATGTGGCTACTCCAATTGATGTGCGCAGGGCGGAGATGCCGGTGGCGAGATATCCCCGATGACCATCAAAATTTATTGGAACCGCTCGCTTTACTGCAGAGTTTATATACTTTTCTTTTAGAGTTAGAAGAACCTGACCTTTCTTTCTTAGCTCGGATCGCTTTTTTGGATTTTGGAAATTTATGGCTAATTTCGAGTAGGTTTTAAAATCAAGTGGTTGAGTCTCGAGATATAGACCCAGACCCTCCCCGCCAGTAATTTTAAATGCGAATAAATCTCTGTCTTCGATAAAACGGAGCAGGTATGGTGTGGGCTTTTTTGGAAAAAAGTACCTCCAAGTTAAAACTGCACCGGAGTTTTTTTGAGCATAAAGATGCTCGGGGGCTAGTCGGGCGACTTCTTTGCGCCCAGCATGATGATCAATTATTGTTAACTGATTTTTTTTATTTAAAAATCTTACAACGTCCTCCGGTGGGCACATATCTAAAAAATACATATGTCGTCCCCTGATTGAGCTAAATGCTTTTTTCTCGCTCGCCTGAGAATACGGAAGAGAAATATATTGGGCCTTTTCTTTGAGCGCCAGCCAAGCAACCCAAGCAGCCGAAAATCCATCCGCGCAATCAGCGTGATAAAAGACCAAGATTTTTTTAGATTTATTAACCTGCATTTACTTGAGCGCTTCTAGGCCAGGTAGTTTTTTCCCAGCTAGAAAATCTAGCATTGCTCCCCCGCCGGTTGATAAAAATCCGACTTTTTTATCTAGACCCATTTGGATTAATAAAGTGCTGGTTTCTCCCCCGCCAACCAAGCTGCGACCCTTATTTTGTGCAACTGCATTGGCAATCGCCTCGGAGCCCGCTCTATATCTAGCTTTTTCAAACATGCCCATCGGGCCGGCCCAGATGATTGTTTTTGATTTCTTTATTATTTTTGAGTAATGCTCGCTTGTTTTTGGTCCAATGTCTAAAGCGCGGCCATCTGTATCCCAAACGAGATCTGGCGGAATTTGTATCTTTCTCTTGCTAGACCACTCCCTAGCTTTTGGCAAAACTTTCCCGTCAATACTTTCTGGATGCATGTGTAGCCCTTGAGCGCGCAAGAAGGTGTTCCCTAGTATGCCTCCAAGCAAAATGTGTTGCACATTTGGATAAAGTTTTTCAATCACAGAAAACTTATCTAGCGCTTTTCCACCTCCTAGGATGAGAGTCATTGGTTTTTTGGGTGAGCGGATAATTGAACGCAGCTCCCTTAATTCATTTTGAAGATCGAATCCAGCAAAACTGGGAAGGTATTTAGTTATTGCGTCAACCGATGCATGAGCACGATGCGAAACTGAAAAGGCGTCATTTACATAAAAATCTCCCAGCGAGGCGAGTTGGTGGGCGAAGTGTGGCTCGTTTCTTTCTTCGTCTTTTGAAAAACGGAGGTTTTCTAAAAGGAAGATGCTGCCGTCTGGAGACTTCTCGATGTTTTTTCTGGATTTAGTAAAATGGTGATCTGGCAAAAAAACTATATCTTTATCGAGATTCTTTTTAAAATAAGGAGCTAGGAACTTTAGGCTTAGATTCTGGCTTGGCCTTTCTGGCCTGCCACGGTGGGCGATGATCACTATCTTGGCCTTTTGCCTCTTGAGATGCTTTAAGGTCTTTAGAGACCGCTCTAGGCGCAAAGAATCGCTAATTTGACGGACGTCTAGAGCCGCCCGAACGATAGCTGTCTTTCCTTTAATTTTACTTGCATTTTGAATGAGTCTCATAGATGTAATTTTACCACAAGAATAAGTGCGCCCCGGCCGAATCTCGGCCGGGGCTTAGCTAACATCAGGTGGGAGATAGGAAGGGATGTCTCCGAAGTCTTCGTCGGGATTGACGTTGATTACTTCTAGCCTTCCCGTACTATGGTCGAAATATACCCGCCCCCAGTAATGTATTCGAAGGAATTCTTGATAGGCCGCTAGCTCACGTTTACTCTCGCTAAGCTGGCTACTCATTTCCCGGTGAAATTCTTCTAAGCGCTCAATGAAGTTGTGAAAGTTTTGCTTTACCCTTTGCGTTTCCTCCTCGATTTTTTTAGGTACCCGACTCCTTATGATGATGAGCGAGAGTAGCACACAGTCTATTCCAAGAAGAACTGTTTCAAGGGTGGTCACCCTAGCCTCCTTTCTAATAAAAGTATAACGCAAATTTGGGAAAATTTAAGGGGCCTCGGTTGAGGCCCCTTCATAGACTAGGTAGGATATTTTTTAGTATTCCCGTAGAGAGACTTGAGATTGGATCTGGCGGAAGGTCTCAAGAGCAACTGCAACCACGATCAAAAGGGCGGTACCTCCAATGGTGAGCGATTTTGTATTAGTTATCCCCTGAGTCATAATTGGCAAGACGGCGATTAACCCAAGGAAGATGGCTCCGAACAAGGTAATCTTTGCGGTGGTGCTTTTAAGGAAGTGGGTGGTTGGATCTCCGGGTCGGATACCAGGGACGAAGCCACCGGATTGCTGTAGGTTTTTGGCAATTTCTTCTGGGTTGAAGGTAATCGAAGTATAGAAATAGGTAAAGATAACAACCAAGGCAAAATAAGCTATGCCGTAAAGGGCAAAGTTGTTAGAAAATGCGGTAACCCAACCTTGTAAGGTTATAGAAAAATCGGGGGCAAACAAAGCAACTATTTGAGCTAAAAATTGAGGGAAGAGCAAAAGTGAGATTGCGAAAATGATTGGAATAACTCCAGCTTGGTTAACCTTTAGTGGTAAATAGCTAGATGCGCCGCCATACATCTTATTACCTCGGACGCGCTTGGAATAAATAACTGGAATTTTTCGTTCCCCTTCTGTGACAAAAACTACGCCAGCGATAACAATCACGGCCACGACTAAGAAAATTAGGTAGGTGGTTAGTAGAGATGGGGTGTAGGAAAAGATAATACTTTGAAGAGCTTGAGGTATGCCAGAAACGATACCGGCGAAAATGATTAATGAAATTCCATTGCCAATTTTTTGTTCGGTAATTAATTCTCCTAGCCACATCAAAATCAAGGACCCGGCAGTGATGACAATGACGTTTTGCAATACTGAGGCAAATCCCAATCTGGGTATAACCCCCTGATTAGTGAGGAGGTTTAACAAGCCATAGGCTTGCAAAGCGGCCAAGGGAACAGTCAGATATCGGGAGATTCGGTTAAACTTTGCTCTGCCGGTAGCCCCCTCTTCGTAATAAATCTCCTTTAGTCTTGGGAAGACCATCGTAAGAAGCTGCATGATGATTGTAGCGGTAATGAATGGCCCGACACCAAGCATCATTACTGATAAGTTGGCTAGAGCTCCTCCGGAGAAAATGTTTAAAAATCCAAGTAGCTGGTTGCCACTGAGAAATCCCTGTAATCTAGTTGGGTCGATTCCTGGAACTGGTATGGCTGCTAGTAGACGAAAAACAAGCAAAATACCCAAGACAACAAATATCTTCTTTCTTAGTTCAGGAATTTTGAAAGCTTTTAGAAAAGTTCGCATGACGAATGATTACTATTTTTTAGCCTTTGGCTTTGGCTTAGCGGTTGACTTGGCCTTTTTTGCTGGAGCTTTCTTTGCTTTGACAGGCTTCTTCTCCTTGGCTTTTGGGTTCTCCTCTTTCTTCTCTTCTACTTTTTCTGCCTTTTGCTTTTTGGCCTTCTCAATCACCTTTCCTCCAGCTTTTTCAATTGCTTGCTTCGCTCCGGCAGAAACTGGAACGTATTTTAAAGTGATAGGAGACTTTATTTCTCCGGTGGCCACAACTTTAACTTTTTGGTTGGTTGCAGTGATGATTCCCGCAGTTTTTAGAGAAGGGATAGAGACTTCTTTAATCTTGAGTTTCTCGAGATCGGATAAACGAATCAGAACTGGGGTGTCGGATTTAGGGTAGTTTTTGTGTTGCCCTCGTCCTCTTAGTCTTGGCAAGCGCTGCAAAAGATCTCGAACTGCTGGTCGAATTTTGTGTCCGGATCGGGATTTTTGTCCCTTAGTTCCTTTTCCAGAACTATAACCACGCTTTCCCCCTCGTCCAACTCTGGCTTTGGGTCGCTTTTGGCTTTTTGGTTTTCTGATTTCGTTGATTAACATATTTCTATTAGTTTGTAGTGAGTAGCTAAGAGTTAAGAGAGGGGCTTTTAGCAGCTGGTTTGTTTTCTTTTTTGGATACTTCTTTCTTATCCTGTTTCTTGCTCTTCCTGGCTGGTTTTAACTGCTTTAGGGCTTCGATGGTTGCTAGGGCGTTGGTCAACTTATTGCTAGTTCGTCCAATACACTTTGCGGCAATGTCGTGAACTCCAGCTAGTGACAAAACGGTTCGAACTGCTCCTCCGGCAACCAATCCGTTTCCTTCTGGGGTTGGTTTTAGAAACACCTTAGCGGCAGAATATTTTGCCTCAACTTCATGAGGGATGGTCTTTTTATTCAAATGGACTTGGATAAGTTTCTTCTTAGCATCGCTCTTGGCTTTTTGAATGGCTTGAGCAACGTCGGCACCCTTACCTACGCCAACACCAACTCGCCCCTTTCGGTCACCAATGATTAGGGTTGCTCTAAATCGAAAACGCTTTCCACCAGCCATAACTCGAGTAACTCGACGTAGGTCGACTACTTGCTCGGCAAACTCTTCTCGGCGACGACGATCTTGTTGTGGTCGTCGTCCTCCTCGGCGGCGATTGATCTTTTGTCGGCCGCGGCCCTGACCGGGCTGAGGAGCAGATTGCGCAGCTTGTGCTGGTTGGCTTGGCTGGGCTGGTTTATTTTGGCTCTCTGGAGCCTTTTTGATTTCTTGTTCAGTCATATTATATTTTTAGCCCACCTTCTCTTAACCCGTCGGCGAGAGCTTTTATCTTACCGTGATATTTATATCGTCCGCGATCAAATATGGCGCTAGTGACTTTCTTTTCTTTCACTTTCTCAGCCAAAACCTTTCCGAGTGCTTTAGCTCTTTCAACATCCTTACCGGTGCTTAGATTTTTGGTAGATCCGGCGGCTATGGTAACTCCTTTTTCATCATCAATAACCTGAACGTAGAGCGCCTTGTTTGAGCGGAAAGCAGAAACTCTTGGTCGCTTGGCGGTGCCAAAAAGCTTCGCCCTGGTTCGGTTGGCGCGTCGCACTACTTTTTGGTTTTGTTGTTTTGCTCTTTTCATATATTTATCTATTCGGAACCAACCTTCTTACCGGCCTTACGTCTAACTTGCTCACCAATATAGTGGATCCCTTTCCCCTTGTATGGCTCTGGCTTCTTGAGAGCCCGAATTTCAGCTGCGGCGTGTCCGACGGCTTGCTTACTGACTCCGGAAACAAACATCTTGTTGTCCTCTACTCTGATTTCTACTCCCTCTGGAGGAACGTATTTAACCGGGTGGGAAAATCCAATGTTTAGCTGAAGGTCTCTTCCTTGCATTGCTACTCGAAACCCAACCCCTTCAACTTCTAGGCCTTTTTCGTATCCTTCATTTACTCCCTGAACAGCATTTTCAATTAACGAAGCGCAAGTCCCCCAATTGCTTCTAGCTTGTTTATGGGCCTTTTTTATTGAGCAGTGTATTTCGTTATCTTTTATCTCAACATCAACGTAAGGAAGAATTACTACTATCTGCTCTCCTTTCTTGCCTTTAATATGCAGACTTTGGCTATCTTGCTTTACTTCTACTCCCTCTGGGATAACGATTGGTTTTTTTCCGATTTTACTCATATTAATTCAATTAACTACCAAATTTCAAAAAGTAATTGTCCACCCAGTTTGGCTCGTTTTGCTTCGATTGATCCCATAATTCCTTTTGAGGTTGAGATAGCGCAAAGACCAAACCCTTGTCTAATTGGATAAAGATCTTGATATCCGGAATATAGTCGGCGAGATGGCTTGGATAATAGCCTGGTGCCACTGATGGCGCCTTTTCCTTTCTCGTCATATTTTGGCTTTATCTCCAAAATTCGTTTTGGCATACGGCCCTTCTTTTCAACAGACGCGATAAAACCTTTTTTAGCCAAAAGCTCTAGAACCGAAAGGTCCATGCCAGAATATGGGACTTTGATGCTGTCCTTCTTGGCGGCTTGAGCGTTTTTGATTTGGGCTAAAATATTTGTATACATTGGTCTATGTATCTATACCCTTAATTCTTTATTGAAGCTAGCGAATTGGACTAAGCTCGCGAAGCGATGACTGAATGTATATACCATACCTGAAGGAAGAGCGCCAAAGAAATTAGTTCGATTCGTAGCTCCTTCGGCAGGGAAAATTTGCCCGCCTTCGGCGTTGCTCACTCTCGTAGGCTGTTCAGCCTGCTTCAAGCTCGCGCCTTGAGTGCGGATCGAATTTTTTCCTGTCAATTTTGAAAAAGGGTATAGATACATAGACTTGTTACCAGCTTGATTTTCTAACTCCGGGGATCTCTCCTTTGGAGGCCATTTCTCTAAAACAAATTCGGCAAATTCCAAAAGCTCGCATATAGCCACGAGGACGGCCACACTTAAAGCAACGTCGAATAACTCGAGTAGAGTGCTTTGGTGGACGCTTTGCTTTTGCGATCATTGATTTCTTGGCCATATGCTAGTTTTGGATAATTATTTTGTGGATTCTTCCTTCTGAAGTGGAAAACCTAATTTTCGGTAGAACTCAGTTCCCTCTTCTTTGCTCATAGGCTCTCTTGGAATTAGGCTGATTTCTAAACCAAAGTTTACTTGAGTGTCTTCTAGGACGATTTCTGGGAAAACAATATGTTCTTTGATACCGAAAGTCAAATTGCCTCGGGTGTCGACAGCGCTTAATTTGATACCTTTAAAGTCTCGGATGCGAGGAAGAACGATGTTGTTGAGCCGATCAATAAATTGCATCATCCGGTTTCGGCGGAGGGTAACTTTAAGTCCAACAATCTGTCCTTGGCGAAGTTTAAAACCGGCGATAGATTTTTTCGCTGGGCGGCGTTGGGCTTTTTGGCCAGTGATCTGAGCGAGGGCGTTTTCGACTTCTGGCAAAACCTTCTTCTCAAAATCACCTGCTTGGCTTAGTCGGCCAATTCCAACGTTGATGATTGCTTTTTTTAATGGATATTTTGATATCATATTTCTACTTTGACTTCTTTCTAGCCATCTTTTCTTCGTATTTCTTGAGTTGCATTATATTGGACTGATGGATAGGCATTGGGATAGTGACGATCTCTCCTTTTTCCCCCTGTTTCTTTGGTCGCTTGTTTTTTTTGTATTGATTGATGCCCTCAACTAATACCTTTTCGCTTTCTTTATTGATACGCAAAACCTTACCGGTCTTTCCTCGGTCCTTTCCTGCGATCACTCTAATTGTGTCTCCTTTCTTAAATTTCATATTAAACAATTTCTTCGGCCATTGAAAAAATCTTCTCATAACCTTTTTCTTTCATCTCTCTTGGGATGGGGCCAAAGATACGAGTAGCCTTTGGCTCTTTGTTGTTATCAACGATCACTGCGGCGTTTTCATCAAAGCGGACTATGGATCCATCCTTGCGCTTGATTGGGTGCTTTTGGCGCACAATGACGCAGCGGATAATGTCCTTTTTCTTGACGGATTTTCTTGGCTCAGCAACTTGAACAGAAGCTACCACTAACTCTCCGACTCTGGCATAGCGCTTTTTGGATCCTCCGAGAACGCGAAACACTCGAACGGTCTTAGCTCCGCTGTTGTCAGCTACTTTTAAAATTGATCTTTCCTGTACCATATTTATTCGCTTATAGCTTCTTTAATATCTTTGGCTCTGCCGATAATTCGAAAACGCTTGTCTTTTGATAATGGTCGACACTCTTCAATTACCACCTCGTCGCCAGTTTTATATTCGTTGTTGTCGTTTTGGGCTTTGAAGCGCTTGCTAACTTTGAAGTACTTTAAATACTTCGGGTGCTTGCTCATCCGAATAACCTCCACCACGGCGGTGGACTGCATTTTGTCTGATACTACTGTTCCAATTAATCTGCGCTTCATATATTACAAATTAGACTTAAAAATACTATTTTTCTTCACTTTCTGCAAGAGCAGCCTCCTTTTTCTTTTGATTTATAATGGTTCTGGTCTGAGAAATATCTTTCTTGATGCCCTTGGCTCGGTGAACATTTTTCTCCTTACCTTTCTGAACATCTTGCTGCATTGAGAAAAGTTTGTCCTTCAAGTCCACTAGATCTCGCTCTAGTTCTTTTAAGGATCGACTTCGGATTTTATCTAATTCTTTGGTTTTCATTTTATTTGTCAGTTTTGCTTACAATTCGACACTTAACTGGAAGTTTGTGGCCGGCTCTTCGAAGAGCCTCTTTGGCTAAATCAGCGCCCACTCCTTCGATTTCAAACATAATTCTTCCTGGCTTTACCGGGAAAACGTAGTGGTCAACCGACCCCTTACCTCCTCCGAGGGTGGCTTCTGCTGCGTGCTTCGTAACCGGCTTGTCGGGGAAGATGCGGATCCAAACTCGCCCCTCTCGTTTCAAGAAGTTGGTCATCTGGCGTCTGGCGGCCTCGATCTGACGGGAGTTGATCCACGCACTTGTCATCGCCTTTATGCCAAACTCTCCGTGGTGCAGCTGAGTTCCGCGCAAAGAAACTGCGCGCTTACGATTGCGGCCCTTCTGCCATTTTCGGTGTTTTACTTTCTTTGGAGTAAGCATGGTTAAAAATTAATTATCGTTCTTTCTTTTCTTTATCAGTATCAAACACTAAACCCTTGTAAACCCAAACCTTTACCCCGATGGCTCCATAGGTGGTAACTGCGGTTGCCTGTCCGTAATCGATGTTGGCTCGTAGGGTTTGAAGTGGAAGCTTTCCCTGGGCGAGCATTTCGGCTCGAGCGATGTCGGCTCCGTTTAATCGTCCGGCTACTCTAATCTTTATTCCTTTTACCTCCTCGTTTTGCATTGCATTTTCGATGGTCTTTTTCATTGATCGTCGATAGGGCATACGTCTTTCTAGGTCCCACGCAATTGATTGAGCAACGTATTGAGCAGAAATTTCAGAACGCTTTAGCTCTTCAACGTTTAAGGATAGAGCAACCTTTGGCTTGTTGTCTCCTCTCTTTCTGAGCACGCTCTCCAAGACCTTCTTTATTTTTTTGCTAAGGTCTTCGATTCCTTGACCGCCTCGGCCGATGATGAGACCTGGACGAGCTGCTTTGATAATAACCTTGTAGCTCTGACTGGCATCTCTTTCGATATCGATACTAACGACACCAGCGGTTTTAATCTCTTTTTCTACTAGCCGTCGGATGAACATATCTTCCTCCAATCGGTTTTTGTAGCTACCACGAACAAACCAGCGAGATTTCCATCCCTTGATAATTCCTATGCGCAGTGAGTCTGGTCGGATTTTTTGTGCCATATATTTTTAAATACTTTTACGTCTAAACATCTTATTAAGTACCCCGCTAGACTTTTGGGACTTTACTCCTTCATCGGCTCGTTTCTGGTCTTTTTCGCTCTTGTCAGCCTTGGCCGTCTTGGCTGTCTTGGTGGTTTTTGGAGTCTTTTTCTTCTTCTTTTCTTTGACTGGAATTGTAAATCGTCCTTTGGCGTCAGCGACCTCTTCAAGCACCATGGTAACGTGGCTAGTTCGCTTTAATATCGTGGTAGCTCGACCCTGAGCTCTAGGAAGAAAGCGCTTTGGAGATGGGCCGCCATCAACAATGATTTCTTTAAGCTTTAGATTCTCAATATTTATGTCGGTGTTGTTTTTTGCGCTGGCAATAGTAGAGCGGAGTAATTTTAGCAAACTGGTAGCACTGCGGTTTGGTAGGTGCATCAATTGAGCCTCAGCTTCGTTAGCAGACAATCCTTTTAGGGCGCCAGCAACTAGCCGAACTTTCCTCGGAGCGACATTTAGATAACTAATTTTTCCAGTTTGAATTTTGTTCATACTAATTGATTTGCTCTAGCTTGATTTTGATTGAGCGTCTACGGCTGCGGCGGCTTCGAGCTGCTTTTGCATCTTACCACCGTGCTTAGTGAATTTTCTGGTTGGAGAGAATTCTCCAAATCGGTGCCCGACCATTTCTTCTTTAACGTTTACTTCAATAAAGTTTTTCCCATTGTGAACGGCGAAGGTGTGACCAATCATTTCTGGAGAGATCATAGAAGCTCTAGCCCAGATTTTGATGACTTTCCTTTCTCCAGCTTTAAGATTCTTGATTTTCTTCAAGATTTTCTCGTCGACGTATGGACCTTTTTTCTCGCTTCTAGACATAATTGATTAATTAACTTCTACCGCTTCTTGGTAGCTCTACGTTTAATAATGTGTTTGCTAGACCACTTCTTCTTGTTTCGAGTCTTCTTACCTCCAGTAATGTTACCCCAAATGTCTTTTGGTCTCTTAGTTCCTCGGCGTTGTTTTCCTTCTCCACCTCCATACTTGTGGTCAACTGGGTTCATAGCAGATCCGCGGACTGTTGGGCGAATTCCCAACCAACGATTACGGCCAGCTTTTCCGATACTAACTAGGTTGTGGTCTGGGTTAGAAACTTCTCCAATAGTAGCGAAACATCGGTCGGGGACTCGGCGCACTTCTCTGGATGGCATTTTTAAATCGGTAAATCCGTTGGCAGTTCCGAGGACTTCGAGATGGGACCCGGCAGAACGAGCGAGCTTTCCCCCTCCTTCTGGTCGAATTTCTACGTTGTAGACAAATTGTCCAATTGGAATGCGTTTAAGCTGTGTTCGGTTGCCGGGTTGGATTGGAGCATCTTCAGAGGTAACGATGGTGTCTCCAACTTGCATACCTTTTCCACATAGGATGTAGCGCTGTTCTCCGTCTTTATAAACAACTAGGGAGATAAAGGCGCTGCGGTATGGATCGTATTCTACGGTTTTGACGGTTGCTGGAATGGCAAGCTTCTCTTGGCGGAAGTCAATCATTCGATAAAGTTTTTTGTGTCCACCCCCTTGGTGACGCATAGTGATTACTCCGCGATTGTTTCTTCCGGCGTGTTGCTTGATCTTCTTGGTTAAGCTCTTTTTCTTTTTGTCACCAGAAAGTAGGCTGCGATATTCGATCGTAGTCCTTTGTCTTACTCCGGGGCTTGTTGGCTTATATTTCTTCATATTATTGAGCTTGGGGAAGGATATCTAGTTTCTCTCCAGCCCTTAACGTGACGATGGCTTTTTTGTATCCGGGTTTTTGCCCCATTGTGCGTCCTAGTCGTCGGGCCTTTGGTTTGATATTTACAATATTGACTCGGTCAACTTTAACCTTCCAACCGGCTTCGATTGATTTTTTGATTTCTGGCTTAGTGGCATTTTTTTTGACCAAGAAAAGATACTGTCCGTGAGCGGATAGTCGGGAAGCTTTTTCGGTGATTATTGGGTTTTTTACTAAAAATTTATCAGCCATATTATTTTATTTCTTCAACTGCTTTTGCGTCGATCAAAACATTACGGTGAGTTAGCAGTTCGTAAATGTTCATTGCGGTGACCTTGGTGCTATCAATTTTCTCCAAATTGGAAGCGGCTTTATATAAAGTCTTGTTGTCGTTTGTAGAAATTAAAAGAGTTGAGGTAATCTTCTTCCCTTGAAGTAGTTTTTCTAAGGATTGAGACAGATCTTTGGTTTTTCCTGACTCAATATTGAGTGAATCAATAAATTTAATTTCTCCCTCCGCTAATTTCTTTGACAAGACTGCATGCAAAGCGGCTCGCTTCATCTTTTTGTTTATTTTTTTGCTGTAATCTCGATCCTTGCTTGGTCCGTGGGTTACTCCACCACCAATCCAAATTGGGCTGCGGCTTGATCCGTGTCGGGCTCGTCCGGTGCCTTTTTGTCGCCATGGCTTCTTTCCTCCACCGCGAACTTCGGAGCGGTCTTTAACGTGGGCCCAAGGTCGGCGAATATTTGCAGTAAAGGTGACGAAAGCTTGGTGAACTAGGTCTTCGTTCCACTTTGCAGCAAAAATTGCATCATTTAGATCGATGCTGCCTTTTTCCTTTCCGTCAATTGTTAGTACTTGAGCTTTCATATTGTTAGCTTGTGGCCTCTGGTTTATCTTTTGTCTCCTTTTTTTCTTCTACCTTGCCTTCTGCTTTTTCTGTGGCAGGGGACTCCTCCATCGCTTCAAATGGGGCGACGATTTCTACTTTTCGTCCGATCGTTCCAGGAGCAGAGCCGTTTAAGAAAATTTGCTTGTTATCTAAATCAATTTCTACTACTTTGATGTTTTTGAATGTAAATCTCTCCATTCCCATTCTTCCCGCCATTCTTAGCCCTGGGATAACTCGTCCCATGCCAGTTCCGGCCCCGATGGATCCAGGAGTTCGTTCGTGGTGTTTGTTTCCGTGAGTCTTGCGACCTCCGGAAAATCCGTGTCGCTTCACTACACCAGCAAAACCACGTCCTTTTGAAAGGCCGCTGACTTTGACCTTCATACCTTCTTCGAATCCAGCTGGGTTTTGTTCAAGCTGAATAGGCGTCACTCCTAGAGCCGCCCCATTCTTGAAGATTTGGGTCATTTTCATCTTTTTTCCGATGAACTTTTGCATATTATAAATAAAAGAAAATCCGCAAGCTCATACATCTTGTTCGTATGGGCCCACGTTCTTTTGGTACCTCCCGCAACAGGAAGTCTGGGTAGTATAGGTGAAGGTGCTGGTTTAGTCAAGAGGGCTGGGGTAGGTACTCGGCCATCCAAGAAAAAACCCCAGCGATTGCGGGGTTTTTTCTTGGATGGGTCCTTCTACAATATCTTTATCTCTACATCTACCCCCGCTGGAAGGTTTAAGTTGGAGAGGGATTCGATGATTGCTTGTTTCGGATTAAGGATGTCAACAAGTCGCTTGTGCACTCTTAGCTCAAATTGTTCGCGAGAATCTTTGTGAACAAAGGTTGAGCGATTGACAGTGTACTTATGAAACTCGGTTGGCAAAGGAATGGGACCGCGAACGTCAGCGTCGTGCCGCTTGGCGGTATCCACTATTTGCTTGCAGGAACTATCGATTAGCTTAGTGTCGTAAGCTTTGATGCGGATTCTGAGTTTGGATGTGCTTTCTTCTTTCTTTGCCATGTTTTTTTGGTATTTTCCGCCTATGGGGCGGATAGCCTATACCTTAATCCTTATCTACTACTTGTTAATTTTTAGCACGACTCCAGCTCCGACCGTCTTACCACCTTCTCGAATAGCAAATCGTTGCTGTTCTTCTAGAGCGATTGGGGCAATAAGCTTAACATTGAGCTTGATAGTGTCTCCCGGCATGACCATCTCAGTGCCTTCTGGCAAGATGACTTCTCCGGTTACGTCAGTGGTTCGAATGTAGAATTGTGGCTTGTATCCTTTGAAGAATGGAGTGTGTCGACCACCTTCTTCTTTTGATAGAACGTAGATTTCAGCTTCAAACTCGGTGTGAGGAGTTACGGTGCCAGGGGCAGAGATAACTTGTCCTCGCTCTACGTCTTCTTTCTTTAGACCTCGGAGCAGTAGACCAACGTTGTCACCAGCTTGGGCTTCATCAAGAAGTTTGTTAAACATTTCAACTCCGGTGATAACAGTCTTTTGAGTGTCGCGGAGACCAACGATTTCAACTTCGTCGTTAACGTTAATCTTACCTCGCTCAACTCTTCCAGTGCAAACAGTTCCACGACCTTCGATGGTGAAAATGTCTTCGATAGGCATTAGGAATGGCTTTTCGGTTTCTCGAACTGGGTCGGGGATGTATTCATCCATGGCTTTAACCAGCTCAACGATTGGCTTAGCGGCTTCATCATCTGGAGAGGTGGTGTCTAAAGCTTTTAGAGCCGATCCTCGGATGATTGGAGCGTTGTCGCCGTCGTATTCGTATTTGTTTAGAAGTTCGCGAACCTCGGCCTCAACTAGGTCGATAAGCTCTGGGTCGTCAACTTGGTCGGTCTTGTTTAGGAAGACGATTATTTTAGGAACACCAACTTGGTGAGCTAGCAGGATATGCTCTCGGGTTTGAGGCATTGGTCCATCAGCGGCGCTGATAACCAAAACTGCTCCGTCCATTTGGGCGGCACCAGTGATCATGTTTTTGATGTAGTCGGCGTGTCCTGGAGCGTCGATGTGAGCATAGTGACGCTTCTCTGATTCGTATTCAGAGTGGTGAATTGAAATGGTTATTCCTCGAGCTTTTTCTTCAGGGCTCTTGTCGAGCTCATCAACGGAAACTTGTTTTTTGGAAAGACCCTTCATGTGCAAAACGTGAGTAATTGCAGAAGTTAGGGTGGACTTTCCGTGGTCAACGTGACCGATGGTCCCAACGTTTACGTGTGGTTTTGTTCGGTCAAATTTTTCTTTTTCGGCCATATTTAGTGATTTAGTTATACCCCTATTTTTCTAATTGAAGCTTAAGGAATTGGGGCTAATTTCGCGAAAGCTTTGAGCGAGTGTGTATACCATACCCGAGTGAAAAGTGACAAAGAAATTGGCACAATTCCTAGCTCCTGATTGGCACGGCGTCTTTGTTTATCTTTTTCGTTTTCTTCTCTCAGCGATTACCCAGCCTGCTTCGAGTCGAAAGCCTTGAAGGCTAAACAAAGATGCTCGTGTCAATTAAGAAATAGGGGTATTACTACATCACTCTTATTTGATGGTTAACTTATTTTAAAGTATTGTAATTCTATATAATTTCTAGCTTATGTCAACAGTGATTTCGTTCAACGGGTTATTTTTTTCTCCCTTCGATTATCTCGTTGGCGATATTTGTTGGAACCTCCTCATAGGCATGAAATTCCATTGAGAAGTTCCCTCGACCTTGGGTCATTGAACGAAGCTTTGTTGCGTAACCAAACATTTCTGATAGAGGCACGATGGCATCTATCACTTTTACTAGGGGACGATCGCTCATTCCTTCGATGCGACCACGTTTTGAGTTTAGATCACCGGTAATATCACCCATATATTGCTCTGGCACAATCACCTGCACATTCATAGTAGGCTCGAGCAAGACTGGCTTGGCTTGGCGGACGGCTTCGGTAAAGGCCATTGATCCAGCAACTTTGAAAGCGGCTTCAGAAGAGTCAACGTCGTGATAAGTTCCATCGTAGAGAGTAGCTTTTACGTCAACAATCTCATATCCGGCCAGAATTCCGCGAGTAAGGGCTTCTTTAATACCTTTCTCAACAGCTGGAATATATTCTTGCGGGATTGACCCTCCTTTGACTTCGTTAACAAATTCGAAACCTTCACCTCCTGGTTCTAGTGGTTCGATGCGGATCCTGGCGTGACCATATTGTCCGCGACCACCAGATTGTTTGATGTATTTTCCTTCACCCTCGGCTGAAGCTCGGATGGTTTCTCGATAGGCAACTTGAGGTCGTCCAACATTGGCCTCAACGTTAAACTCTCTCTTAAGTCGATCAACAATGATATCTAGGTGTAGCTCTCCCATTCCGGCGATAAGGGTTTCCCCTGTCTCCGCATTTCCGGAAACACGGAAAGTTGGGTCTTCTTCGGCTAAACGATTAAGGGCCATACCAAGTCTTTCTTGGTCGGCTTTAGTTTTTGGCTCGATGCGAATAGAAATAACTGGCTCAGGGACAACAATTCCTTCAAGAATGATTGGCTTTTGTGGGTCGCAAAGTGTATCCCCGGTCTTGGTAGATTTCATCCCAACTAATGCGGCAATATTTCCAGCTTGAATCTCCTCAACTTCTTCTCGATCATTGGCGTGCATTCGAAGAATTCGGCCAACTCGTTCTTGTTCGTCTCGAACACTGTTTAAAATGTAGCTTCCGCGTTTTAGGATCCCCGAATAGACTCGAAAGAAGGTGAGTGATCCAACATAAGGATCACTAGCAATTTTAAAGGCTAGGGCGGTAAATGGCTCATCGTCAGATGGCTTTCTTTCCTCTTCGGTGTCGTTTTTGGGATTGGTTCCTTTTACTGGAAGGATGTCAGTTGGGGCAGGAAGATAATCAACTACTGCATCGAGCACTAGTTGAATTCCTTTATTCTTTAATGCGGTTCCGGTGAAAACTGGGATAACTTCAACTGCTAGAGTAGCCTTTCTTAAAACTCGCTTAAGGTCTTCGACAGAGGGCTCTTTGCCGTCAAGATATTGACTCATTAGCTCGTCGTCGTGCTCAACAATTTTTTCGATTAGCTCGCCGCGATATTCTTTGGCTTTTTCTAAAAGATCGGCGGGGACCTCGACTTCTTTAACCACTGCACCCATTTCACCCTCAAAGTGATAGGCCTTCATATTCATTAGATCAACTACTCCTAGGAAGTTTGCTTCTGATCCGATTGGTAGTTGAAGGGCAACAGCGTTAGGATTGAGCCGCTCTCTGATTGAAGCAAAGCTCGAATAAAAATCGGCGCCAGTTCGGTCCATTTTGTTAATAAAACAGATGCGGGGGACTTTGTATTCGTCGGCGTAGCGCCAGTTGGTTTCAGACTGTGGCTCGACTCCGCTAACTCCGTCAAAAACTGCTACACCGCCATCGAGCACGCGAAGAGATCGCTTAACCTCAACGGTAAAGTCGATGTGCCCAGGAGTGTCAATAATGTTGATTCGATAAGTGTTGCCGCCTTTTTTTTCTTCGGTTTTTTCTTCGGCGGGTAAATAACTAGGAGTCCAGAAACAGGTGGTAGCGGCGGAGGTGATGGTGATACCGCGCTCTCGCTCTTGTTCCATCCAATCCATAACGGCGGCTCCTTCGTGCACTTCACCAATTTTATGAGAAATACCGGTATAAAAAAGAATACGCTCAGAAACGGTAGTTTTTCCAGCATCGATGTGGGCAAAAATTCCGATGTTTCTTGTGCGCTCTAAGGGATACTCTCTCATAATTTTAAAAGATCTAGTTTATTATTGCTTTCTATCTATTGAAGTGAGCAAAGGCCCTGTTGGCCTCAGCCATTTTGTGTACGTCTTGTTTTTTCTTGATTGCAGATCCTTCGTTTTTAGCGGCTTCGATCAACTCTTGGGCAATTTTTTCTGCCATGGTGTGTCCACCGCGGCTCTTAGCGGCGGCAACCAACCAGCGAACTGCTAACATAAATCTTCGCTCTGGGCGCACCTCTGCAGGAACTTGATAATTGGCGCCACCAACTCTTTTTCGAACAACTTCGATAACTGGCATGGCGTTTTCTAAAGCTTTCTCGAAAACTTCTAGTGGTTTTTCTTTGCTCTTTTTTTCGATGATATCAAAAGCGTCGTAGAAAACTTTTTCAGCTTTGGCTTTATTGCCGTCCTTCATTAAGACATTAATAAAACGGCCAATAGCAACATTGTCGTGTTTTATGTCGGGGGTATAGGGTCTGGAATAGTTTCTTTTCTTTCTCATAAATTAATTTCGGTTATTCGCCGGCTTTGACTTTTTCTCTCTTGGCTCCGTACTTAGAGCGCCTCTGCTTTCTTCCTTCAACTCCCGTGGTATCTAAAACTCCACGAACAACGTGATAGCGAACTCCTGGAAGGTCTTTAACTCGTCCGCCGCGAAGTAAAACAACGGAGTGCTCTTGTAGGTTGTGGCCTTCACCGGGGATGTAGGCGGTAACTTCCATTCCGTTAGTAAGTCTAACTCTGGCTACTTTCCGGATAGCAGAGTTTGGCTTCTTTGGAGTCTGGGTAAATACTTTTACACAAACGCCTCTCTTAAATGGAGAGTTGGATCGAACTGGTTTATTTCTTAAAGTATTAAAAGTTCGGCGCAGTGCTGGCGTCTTTGATTTGAGGGTCTCAAGTTTGCGGCCCTTCTTGATTAACTGTCGGATTGTTGGCATATAAAAAAATAAGTCCCGCTTGACGCGGTTGCTGAGTATATTAGCAAATCGCAAAAGCTTGTCAACCCCGCAATACGGCCGCTTGTTAATATTTCGCCAAGCCGTTAGAAAAATAAATTTTTAGACCAAAAAATTGCTACCTAAACTAACTAAAAAATCAAAGCGGATACAGGACCAACTAAAAAGTGGTGGATTGATTCGACTAGTGGCCAAAGAAATCCAAAACCCACGGTGAAAAGGATCAATAATATCACTATCATTCC
>Ga0210057_1002052_pt1 | contig 29506 bp, 29 predicted proteins | sample CryGeyCG2114_010_2_FD_183968 | JGI IMG/M metagenome (GOLD analysis project Ga0210057, IMG submission 183968) | Groundwater microbial communities from aquifer - Crystal Geyser CG10_big_fil_rev_8/21/14_0.10 (SPAdes) (version 2) | ecosystem: Environmental > Aquatic > Deep subsurface > Groundwater ...
GCAGTTTGGCGGTCACGCAGCCGCTGGCGGTTTCACCGTCGCGGAGCAAGCAATCTTTGACCTCGAGGACCGCCTCGTCACCGCACACTCAAAAATTGGTGCCGGCTCCTTAAGCGACGGGGATCTCTCGTTGCGTGCCGATGGCGTTATCGCGCCCGACGAAGTTGATCTGGCCTTTTTGAAACAAGTGGAGAAACTTGCACCTTTTGGTATCGATAATCCTAAGCCTGTCTTCCTCCTTAACAATGTGACGGTCGAGAGCACCGCGCGATTCGGTAAAGCCGGGGAGCATTTGAAACTGAGAGTGACGACTGACACGCGGCGGCTCGACGCCGTCACCTTTTTTGCCAAAGGCGCACTTGCCCGCACGGCGGATGCACTCCGGGCAGGGAGCCGTGCACACATCCTCGCACACGTTGAACGCGACACCTTCTCTCGTGCCAACCCGGTGCGGCTCCGTCTGCTCGACGTGCGCACTGCGTGACACTACCGGTTTCGCTCCCTTCGCGAGCACGCTATAGTGAGCGCATGAAGTTTGCTATCCATGCCGACGGAGGGTCAAGAGGGAACCCAGGACCCGCCGGATCGGGAGCCGTGATTCGCAACGAGGGCGGAGAGATTGTCCTCACGGTGTCGCAGTTTTTGGGCGAGCGGACGAATAATTATGCTGAGTACGAAGCGGTAATCCTGGCGTTCCACGCACTACAGAAGCTCGTGCCCGAGGCCGCTCGCTCCTCGACTGAGGTGACGGTCAAGATGGACAGCGAACTCGTCGTCAAACAGGTCAATAAAGAATACAAGGTCAAGCACCCGGTGCTCAAAGAGCAATTCGCGCGCCTCGGCGACGCGATACGCTCGTTTGGTGTTGTCACCTTCACTCATGTCCCGCGTGCGCAAAACTCTGACGCAGACGCCCTCGCCAACGACGCGATGGATCGCGGCAGTTAGTCCTATGTAATCATGCCCTGGTTGCTGTCGCTCGTCGTGGGCTTTGCCTCCGGAGTGTTCCTGCAATCGGTGAATGGGTTTGGTTGGGAGCCAGTGGTGTTCGTCTTGCTTCTCGCGGGGCTCTTCGGTGGCGCTGCACTGCGTGCGCCGCGCCTTGGGTACACACTTGGTGCGGTTTTTTGTTTGCTGTGCGCTCTTGGCATGGCACGCACCTCGCTTGCCGATGCGCCGTTGCCCGACACTTTTCGTGCTGACCTGCGTCACCGCGCAACCTACGACGGCACCGTCATACAGGATCCCGATCTGCGCGAGACGACCCAACGTGTCCAGGTGCGTGTTCACAAGGGTGCAGAGGAGACTGCCGTACTGGTGGTTGCCAAGCGGTATCCAGAAGTATCGGTTGGTGATCGTGTGCGCGTGACCGGCACACTGCTCACCCCGACGCCCTTTGACACGGATGGTGGGCGCGTCTTCCGCTATGACAAATACTTGGCCAAGGACGGGGTGCGGTTCCTCATGAACTTTGCAACGATCCGTGTCGAGGCGCGGGCCCCGTGGTACTCGCTCTCCGCCGCACTCGCGCGCATCAAACACGGCTTCTTGCGCGGGTTGTCTGCCACCCTGCCGACACAGAGTGCCGCTCTTGCGGGCGGCGTTGTGATTGGCGGCAAGACCGGTCTCAATAAAGAGTTACAAAATGCTTTTATACAGAGTGGTCTCGTACACGTGATTGTGCTCTCGGGATATAACGTGATGATCGTTGCCGAGTGGGTCATGGCGCTCCTCGCGCTCGTCACCCGTTCGCGCCACATGCGTGGTGTCGCTGGTGCTCTTGCACTCCTTCTCTTTGTGGGTATCGCCGGCTTCTCTGCGACCGCACTGCGGGCGACCCTCATGGCGCTTATCGCTCTCTATGCGCGCGCAACAGGCCGCAACTACGCGGCGAGCCGCTCGCTCCTGGCCGCGATTTTCATCATGCTGATCTGGAATCCGCTCTATCTGGTCTTTGATCCCGGTTTCGGCCTCTCTATCACCGCAACGGCAGGCCTCATCTGGCTGTCGCCCCTCTTCAGTCAGGCATTGGTGCGCCTTCGTGAACGACTGCACAGGCGCGCGGTGAACAAGGTACAGGCATTTGGCATTGAAGCAATGTCAACCACGCTTGCGGCGCAGACCGGTGTGCTACCGCTCTTGCTCTACAACACCGGCAATCTGTCGATCGTTGCACTACCGGCGAATCTGCTCGTCATCGCCGTTATGCCGCTCGCTATGGCCGCCGCCGGCGTCGCTGGCGTGTTTGGTAGTTTTTTTGCGTCGACAGTGCCGTTGGTCGCGCACGTCGTAGCACTACCGGCGAGCGTGCTCACGCGCTATGTCATGCTCGTGGCAGAAACGAGCGCGGCACTGCCTGGCGCCGCGCTCACGATCCCCGCGTTTTCATTCGGGTGGGTGCTGACGGCCTATGCGGCGCTCGTCTTCATCGCGTCGTCGAAGCGCTTCTCGATGACACCCCAGTTGCAGTTGGCGAAAAAGGCATCGATGTAGATCTTCTTCTCTGCAGGAAGATAGTCGACCATAAAGGCGTGCTCCCATAGATCGAGGGCGAGCACGACCGGTAACCCCGCGAGCTGACCGACCTCGTGATCGCTCACGAAGCTGGTGATCACCGTCCCGCGCTCGGTATCGGCATACACAATGACCCAACCAATGCCGCGTGATCCGGCGACCTCCTTAATGTGCTCAATGAACCCGTCTGCACCATATTTATCTCCTGCTACCTTCGCGAGTGCACTACCAGCAGTGAGCGGGGCAGGGCCTTCTTCAAACTGTTCAAAATATCGCTCGTGCAGGCGCGCGCCATTAAATTCGAACGCGAAGCGTCGCCGGAGTTCTGCGACGACATACGGGTCCATCTCGAGCGTGCCTCCGCGCACCGCCGCAAGCTTCTCCCCGATAAGATTCACATGCTTCACGTACCCCCCATAGAGCGCCAGATGCACCTTGATCTGTTTCTCTGATATTCCCGATAGGGAAGGGATGTTGAATTGTTTTGCAGTGTAGGTCATATGCCCTCTAGTATAGCAAAAAGGGGCCAGAGCCCCTTTTTGATTTAACGTTCGCCGCTTAAATAGCCTTGGCCTTTGAAAGGGCGGCAAATGCGCCGTTTTTCCTGATCGTTTTGAGGCCCTTTGCCGATACGTTGACGATCATCGTCTTGCCGAGCTCGGCGACATAGACACGACGGCGCTGGAGGTTGGCCTTGCGACGAACCTTGCCGGTGGGGTTAAATTGGGTAGCGCGAACACGGTTGGAGTATTTGCCTCCAATCTGTGTACTCTTCCCGGTGATGTCACAGGTCCGCGCCATAGTTCGTGCTATGGTACCATACGATAGAAAATGAGCAACTACATGATTCCTGACGCTATTTTAGGCTTCCTTATCCTTATCATCTCAATCATCCTCCACGAGGTGGCCCACGGCTATGCGGCAAACGCGCTCGGCGACCCCACCGCCCGCCTCTCAGGCCGTCTAACTCTCAACCCGATCCCACACCTCGATCTCATGGGCTCGATTATCATCCCCGCTCTGCTGGTCTTTACCAGCTCTCCGGTCTATTTCGGGTGGGCAAAGCCAGTGCCGTATAATCCCTACAACCTCACCCACCGTCGGTGGGGAGAGACGTTCGTCGCGCTCGCGGGGAGCAGTACCAACCTACTCCTCGCTGTTATTTTCGGCCTTATTGTGCGTTTCGGCTTCGGCCTGCCGTCGACGGCAATCTCGATTGCGGCGCTCATCACCTTTGTTAACCTGTTTTTGGGTCTCTTTAACCTCATCCCGTTTCCTCCACTCGATGGCTACACGGCTCTGCGCTCGGCGCTCCCTTGGAGTATGTCGCAGGGCCTCGCCAATTTTGAGCACCAGATCAGGAACGCTGGCGCGCTTGCCCTCATTCTGTTCCTCATTGCATTTTCCTATCTCCTTGCGGCCCCATTCTTTCTGCTCGTACTGCGTATTTTCACCCTGCTAACGGGAAGCGCCTAGTGCTCTCTGCATTTCTCAGTTTTTATCCTACACGACTGGTATACTGAAAGTGATGGAGTACCAGGTTCCGCAATTTATTGAGGTCGAAGATAAGATCATCGGGCCGCTGAGCCTGAAGCAATTTATCTATATCGCTGGGACAGGAGGGCTCTGTGTTGTGTACTTCTTCTACCTCCCACTCATCGTTGCCGTTCTGCTTGCTATACCAACCATCGCCCTCGGCGCGGCGCTCGCGTTCTACAAGGTGAACGGCAAACCGTTCATTCACGTGCTCGAAGCGGGATTCAATTACTACACCGGCGCGAGGTTTTTCTTGTGGAAGCATAAGGACCCTTCTCCGACGAGCGTGACCAACGCCGCGACTGCCGCGCGAGAGGCAGAGGCGGCGGCCAAAGAAGCGGCGCGGGCGCCTAAACTCACGCGCGGTAAGCTCTCCGAGCTGGCGTGGTCTCTCGATGTCCGAGAGAACCCGACAAAGGGTCCGGCTTCTCGCACCTAGCTATGGCCGTTAAACCTTCCGGAGCGACACAGCAGTTTGTCTCGGTAAAAGAGATACAGAACGGAACCGTCATCCTCAAGGACGGCTCCTTCCGCGGTATCCTTATTTGCTCGTCGATCAACTTTGGCCTGAAGTCTGTTGACGAACAGCACGCGATCACGCTCGGCTTTCAGAATTTTTTGAACACGCTTGATTTCTCAATCCAGATTGTGGTGAACTCTCGCAAGATGGACCTGCGCCCCTATCTTGCGCTCCTCGGCGAGAAGGCGGTTGAACAGAAGACCGACCTCATGAAGATTCAGTTGCGAGAATATATCGAGTTTGTGCGTTCGTTTACCGAACAGGCAAATATCATGACGAAGTCGTTCTACGTCGTCGTCCCCTATAGCCCGCAGGTGAGTGCGACGAGTGCCATTGGTTTTTTGCATCACAACGCGGGCGCGGGGCAGGGGGCCCAGGCGAAGGCCGCCTTCGAGGAGGATCGTATACAGCTCGAACAGCGCATGACCCTCGTGGCCGATGGCCTCGCGGGCACCGGCGTGCGCGCCGCACTACTCGGCACCGAAGAGGTCATCGAACTTTTGTATCGTTCATACAATCCGGGAGAGCTCGAGAATCCTATCCGTCTCGATACGTAATACCGTATGGCACTACTCGATTTTTTTAAGAAGAAGACCCAACCGGACGCCGGAGCGACCCCGGTGCTTCCGAAGGATGTATATGCACAAAGCACCCTGAACCTCATCGACACTATTGCGCCCACAGCGCTCAAGATCGGTTCACGCGAGATTGAGCTTGGTGAAAAGCTCGTGCGTACGTTCTATACGATTTCTTACCCGCGATACCTCTCTGATAGCTGGTTCGCTCCCATTATCAACCTCGATAAGGTGCTCGACGTGTCGATCTTTATTCACCCAATCGAGACCGAGCGGGCACTCCGCGGCTTTCAGAAGAAGGTGGCCGAGGTGCAAAGCCAGATTAATGAGCGGGAGGCCAAAGGGCTCGTGCGCGATCCACTGCTCGATACGGCGTATCAGGATATTGAAAGCCTTCGTGACAGTCTGCAACAAGCGCAGGAGAAACTCTTCGACGTTGGGCTCTACCTTGCACTCTATGGTGATTCTAAGGACGAGATTGATAAGACCGAGGGGTCGATCCACAGTACGCTCGATGCGAAGCTGGTCTACACCAAGCCGGCGCTGTTTCAACAAGAGCAGGGATTCCGTTCCTGTCTGCCGCTCGGCACCGATGAACTCTTGGTTAATTCGAAGTTAAATTCTGCACCTCTCTCGTCAATCTTCCCGTTCGTTTCATTTGATCTCACGAGCGATCGCGGCATCTTGTATGGCATCAATCGCCACAACTCATCTTTGATCATCTTTGATCGTTTTTCTCTCGAGAACTACAACTCGGTCATCTTCGCCAAGTCTGGTTCTGGTAAAAGCTACGCAACGAAGCTCGAGATACTGCGCTCGCTCATGTTCGGGACGAACGTAATTGTCATTGATCCTGAGCGCGAGTACGAACAGCTCTCAGAGGCGACCGGGGGCCGCTCGTTCCACATCTCCCTCTCCTCAGAACACCACATCAACCCGTTTGATCTGCCGCCCGTTAAAGAAGACGAGGATCCGCGTGATGTCCTGCGTTCAAACATTATCAATTTGGTGGGGCTCTTTCGCCTCATGCTATCGGGACTCACACCAGAGGAGGACGCCATCATCGACCGCGCCATAAGTGAGACCTATGCCCTCAAAGACATCACTGGTGACGCCGACTTCACCGGGGCGACGCCGCCACTACTCTCTGACTTTGAGCAGGTGCTGATGGGTATGGAGGGTAGCGAGAAGCTTGTCGAGCGCTTGTCGAAGTATACCAAGGGTACCTGGTCGGGCTTTCTCAACCAGCCTACCAACATCGATATTAATCAGCAGTTCGTGGTGTTCTCGGTACGCGATATGGAAGACGAGTTGAAGCCCGTTGCCATGTATATCGTCACCCACTATATCTGGAATGCCGTGCGGCACGAGATTAAGAAACGTCTTCTTATCATCGATGAGGCGTGGTGGATGATGAAAAGTGATGATACCGCCTCTTTCTTGTACTCGATGGCGAAGCGTGGGCGCAAGTACTACTTGGGCGTCTGTACGATCACTCAAGATGTTGAAGACTTCTTGAAGAGCCCGTATGGACGGCCGATTCTTACCAACTCGTCGCTACAACTCCTGTTGAAGCAGTCGCCAACAACAATCAACGTACTGCAGGAGACCTTTAATCTCACCGATGAGGAGAAATTTTTACTGCTCGAGGCCGGGGTTGGAGAGGGGCTCTTCTTTGCCGGTCTTAAGCACGTCGCGATCAAGATCGTCGCGAGCTACACCGAGGACCAGATTATTACCTCGGACCCATCACAGCTCCTCGCAATAAAACAAGAAAAGGAGCGCCATGCGACGGAACAAAAGTAACGAGACTCCTCCACCAGTAATGACGGTGTGGCGCGCCGCGCCGCTCTTAGTCGGCTGTATTGCGCTTGATGCTGTTCGTGCGTTTTTCGTTGGCTTGTGGATCTTCGCACCGGCACTGGGGGCCTTTTGGTGCACGAGTGCCGTCAACGGAGCCCTTGGCACGAGCGTTGCAGGTGACGCCGTGGGGAAGGAGGTGTTTGTCGGCTGTTCCACAGCCGCTGGCGTAGCGGGAGGTGCCACCTCTGAATTCCTTGCGCCCTTTGGCGCATTCCTGGCTATTATCGCCGGTATATTTGGGTGGCTTGCCGTTGGTTTCTTCGTTGCCCTGTTTTACCGACGGACCATTCGCGCACAACGGGGCCGTCATTTATGGCTGTTTGCAGGGCTGGTCCTCACTGAGGTGCCATTTCTAGATATTATTCCGGGTATCACAGTCGTCATGTGGCGGATGATCAAGCGACAGATAAAGGTAGAGAAGAAGGCCCTACGCGAGTGGGAGAAGGTCCGTGCGGCCACTCGCGCACGCGAACGTCAGGAACAGATCGCCGCCATGAGCGAGGCGCGGGCACGACAGCAAGCACAGGCACAGGAGGTTGCGACCACCGAACAAGCAGAGGAGGAAATCCCCGAAGATGGTCTCTTGGCCACGTAATCCTGCCACAAAAGCTATATACTGGAGACATGGCTCTCCGCCCTTTTTTTCTTAGCATTTTAGGGCTCCTGGTCTTACCTCTCGCGGCCTCTGCACAGAGCCTGGGCGACGTAGGCACCTTCTCCATCACCGCATCACCACAATACCCACGGCCCTTCGAGCAGGTGACAATCACCCCCCTCTCTGGTCAGCTCGACATAACCAATGCCACGATGACCGTCACGGTGAACAAGAAACAAACCTACAAGGGCAATGCCGCGCCAGTGGGTGTGCCCGTGGGTGCGGTGGGGACACTGACGACGGTAACGGTAACGCTGACATCTAACGGCACCTCTTCGACGAGGTCGCTCTCGTTCCGACCGCAAGACCTTTCTCTCATAGTCGAACCCTTGGCCTCAACCCCCGTGCTCTATCCTGGGAAACCCGCTGTTCCTTTAGGGGGGAGCGTGAGGATCGTAGCCGTGGCCGATCTGCGTAGCACCTCTGGAAAGGCACTCGACCCTTCACAATTGTCCTATAACTGGACCGTAGATGAGGCACGGCTGTCGGTAGATTCTGGAATCGGGAGAGACACGATCCTCGTTGCCTCTCCGGCGCAATATCGCTCTCGTACGGTCTCGCTCATTGTGACGAGCCAAGATGGCAGTGCTGTGAGCGGCAACTCGCTCACGCTCACCGATGAAAGCCCTGTGGTGCGCGTCTACGAGCGCGACCCGCTCTTGGGTATCTTGTTCGATCGTGCAATAGTTAACACATTCAGCATTCCGAGTGCTGAAAAAACTCTCTTTGTGGCACCGTATGCACTCCCCTCGAATGGCACTTCTCCTCGTCTGCAGTGGTTTCTGAATGGCTCTGCCGCACAGACCGGCCCTGTCATAACCCTGCGCCCCACAGGCACTGGCGGCGGAAGCGCCTCGTTGTCTATCGTCGCCTCTGTGGGGGACTCGGCCACTGCAACGGCGAACCTTTCTCTCACCTTTGGTGCGCCTAAGGGTGGGCTTGGTATATTTGGTCTATGAAAAAACACCTGATCGTAATGGGCGTTCTGCTAGTCTCTGTGGTAGCACTTTCAGTCTTGTCAGCACCTAGCGCGCTCGCAGCGGCTCCGACATCACCACCGTGCCCCGACGGCGCTGCCTTCTGCGCCCTGGCACCGATTCCGGGGCTCACCGACACTGGGGCCACAAGTGTCGTGCAGTCGCAGGATCTGACAGCATTTATCAACAATCTCTATAAATACTTGATTGGTCTTGCGGCCGCCTTCGCCATTATTGAGATTATTTGGGGCGGTCTTGAGATAGCAACCAAAGACAGCGTGAGCAAGCAAAGTGACGGGAAGGCACGCATCCAGCAGGCACTCTTCGGTCTCTTGCTCGTCCTCTCTCCGGTGGTTGTGTTCTCTGTCATCAACCCGAGTATTCTCAATCTTTCCCTTAACCTCCCGACGCTCGACACACAAACCGCCTCAACAACACCGTTTGCAGACGGCTCAACTGCCGCCACTGCCGGTGAGTGTACAACCACGCATAGTGGAGCATACCTCGAACAGGCAAGCTGTCCCACACAAGCCGCAGCAAGCTCGTATCGGTGTCGTAACGGCGCCGATCCCGTTATCACCTGTGTGAAAAAAAACGACGGTACCTGCATAACAGGGAAGGAGACGGTCAACTGTGGAAAGACAGAAGATGTTGTGTTTTATGCAACTTCCTACATTAGCGCTTCCTTTTTGACTGGCTTCCTTTCTGGTAGCGGTCTTCCCGTCCCTCGAGACGTCCCAGCCGCCCAGACCTTTAATAACGGTTGTATTGGCGACGGGGGCTATGCTTGGCAAAAAGCTGATCTCTCGTCACTTGCCTCCGCACGGGGAGGAAATTGTATAAATTTTGGATCTGATACCGGTGTAAATACTCTACCTTCGCCGGCGCCGGGTCGTTACGCCTGTTACATAGCGCATCTGAGTTGTCTTACCGATGCGCCCGCAACCGATCACACCGTCACAACCGGCAAAACTTGCCTTGAAAACCGCCAGTGTCAAACTGGTTATTGTAACCTACAAACGTCGCCAGGCACATGTACGAATGCGCCCGACATTAGTGGTAATGAGTGTGTCCCTGGACCGAATCCGCCGGTGGGTCTTGCGTGCCCTTCTGGTCAGAGCTGTGTATCGAGTGCAGACAATATTTATAGATGCGCTGCTGCTTGTATAAAAACTGGCTACAGTCCTCCTGCCGGGTTCGACATAAGTTGCCCGGACATTCCCCAATTTCAGAAGTTTTGTCCCACTGGTCCTCCTGCATGGAACGAATGCAAAATGATGTCCTCAGGGAGTGTGCGTTTTGCAGTGTGCTTCAACCTGAGTGAACAAACGGGCTGTCTTGTCGCTAATCCCGTAAAGATAAGTGACATTCTTCGACAAGCACCATGAGGCGTGCGCTCTTCATCGCTGCCGTTACCATCGTCCTCGTGGGGATCGGGGTGTTCGTCTACTTCTCGTTCTTTGCCAATCGTGCGGCGGTGGTCGTAGCCCCAAGCCCCTCGCCAACGCTCCCTATCGCGGGAGATGTTGGTGGTGCCGCTGGGAGCAACGCCTCGACCACTCCTGTGTCACCGGAGAGCGGAGTGAACGCGCCACCGCGCCTCGCACAGATTACTAAAGGGCCGGTCGTTCCTGGGGAAGTCCTGGTAAATATTGATGCCGCTGCTTCTTCGACGAGAGACGTGCTGGTCTCCTATATAGAGCGCCAGAGCGGCAATGTTTTCCATTATTCTGTTGCCGCGGGGAATATCACGCGCACCAGCAATCGAACACTCCCGGGGATCCAGTCTGCCGAGTGGCTTCCCAACGGCTCTGCTGTTTTTGTTCGCTACCTATCGGGAGACGATTCAGCCACCATCAACACCTACGCCCTCCCTGCAAACGGTACGAGTGGTTTCTTCCTCCCCCAAAACCTTGCCGATATTGCGGTGTCATCAACGAGTGTACTCACCCTTGCGGCCAGCAGTAATGGGTCAGTAGGCGCGGTGAACCCTACCAACGCGGCCCGTTCGACGACGGTCTTTACCACAGCGCTTTCTTCTTTGCGCGTCGGCTTTGTTGGGACCACACACTACCTCGTGTTCACTAAGCCAACGGCCTCTTTGGCGGGTGATGTGTTCCTTGTTGATAAAAAAGGTGTCTTCGCTCGCTTGTTTGGTCCTGCACACGGTCTCGTTGCACTCCCGAGCCACTCAGGTAAGTGGGTACTGGTGAGTTATGTAGACAACGCCTCGATGCAAATGCGTCTCGTGGACACCGCGACTGGTGAGACCTTGTCTTTGCCGCTCTCGACGATCGCCGACAAGTGTGCGTGGACGCTTGATGACCGTGCCGTCTACTGCGGGGTGCCAACAGATCCCCCTATCACGTATACCTACCCTGACGACTGGTATCAAGGCGCGGTGCATTTCTCCGACCGACTCTGGGAAATCGACGTTGCGGGGCGTTTTGCGAAATTGGTGCTCGATTTCAGCGCAACCACGAAGGCGTCGCTCGACGCTCAAGCTCTCGCTCTTGATCCGGCGCAAACAACCCTCGTGTTCATGAATAGGAATGATGGGGCCCTCTGGGCCTACCGCCTTTAAGCTATGAGGCCTGTTCTTCGCGAAGCTCGACTACAGCATCGCTTTGGTTAACGATGGTTTTGCGCACGTACCACTCTTGAAGTGCGCCAGCGAGATTGGTGGTGATGAAATAGAGCGCAATGGCACCCGATGTTGTGTACGATATGGCGGCAATAATAAAAGGGAAGACGAACTTAAGCTGTAGGGCCATCACCTTTTGAAAATCACCCTGCATACCGGCCGCGCCTGCAGCCGGTTTCATTGTGCCAGACATCGCGAGGTGCGCCTGTAAAAATTGCGTAACACCAGCGAGCACCGCAAGCACTATACTTTTTCCCATAACGGCGATCACGCCAAGAAACTGAAGAGACACGAGTTGGGGGGCTGGGGTGCCCATATACAAACGTGCGGTATTAATAGTAGTAAACGGCTCATAACGGAAGACAAAATAGAGTGCGAGTAGCACTGGTATTTGAACAAACACCGTGAGAATGCTCGAGAATGGGTTGACACGTGCTTCGCGATAGAGGGCGAGCGTCTCGAGAGCCTCTTTCTCTTTGTCCCCTTTGTGTTTTTCTTTGAGTTCTTTAATTTTGGGCTCGAGAAGTTTCATTGCCCGCTGTGTGCGTGCCGCCGAGAGAGAGAAGGGGAGCAGAATGAGCCGTATAATGATTGTGAGTGTAATAATCGCGATCCCCACGTCTGACCCAGGAATAACCGCGACCAGCGCCACAAGCGCGTTGTAGATGGGATTATAGAAAAAGGTGTAGAACAGAGAGGAAATCACCCCCCAATTCTACGCTACTTAGGACAGTTTTGAAAGAAGTTCTTCCAATTCTCCCTGCATCGTTGCGCTGTCGAGCTGTCCGGCAGTGGCACGGGGGTAGACAATGAGTCCTGGTGGGAGGTTGAGCGCGCGGAGCGCCGCAATAACCCGTCTCTTTAGTCGGTGCCTCGTGACCGAGAGGCGGGCAACCTTTTTAGACACTACTACCGCATAGCCCGAGCCTTCTGTAGGAATGAGCGCGAGGAAGTGCGCGGTGGAGACCCTTTTCCCGGCTGTGCGTGGGGTGGGGAACGTTGCCCGTCGTGCCCGATGATGACGAGGAAACACGAGCGCCTAGACCGTGAGACGCGATCGGCCTGCGCGGCGTCGACCTTTAACAATCTTTCGGCCTGCACTTGTCTTCGCGCGGACCCGAAAGCCGTGCACCTTCGCCCGTTTGCGCTTCTTTGGTTGATAGGTTCGTTTCGTCGACATGGGGATGTACTTGTTAGGTTATGCACATGATACTAACAGGTTTTTCATTAAATGCTAGTATGCGCCGTTTTGCGAACAAGCGTATAATTCCTCTCAAGTATGGATAAAGGGAACCCGCGTGAGCTTTGGGAGTACATTTTGACCCAGGTGGAGTTATCTATCTCCCCGGCAAACTTTAATACGTGGTTCACTAACAGTTTTATCGTTAAAATCGCCGATGATGGGGTTGTGTATATTGGTGTCCCAAGTCAGTTTTTTAAGGATTGGTACCTGAAAAAATTCCACACCCTGCTACTTAAGATTGTTAGGGATGTTTCGTATGAATTCCGGAATATTGAATACCTTATTGTAAAGGATGAGCGTCGTAAGCCCGCGAAAGAGGCGCGCCCAGCAGCCCGTGGGGCGCTCGAGCTGCCGTTGAACGACTATTACATTAACAAAAGTGATAACCTTAACCCGCGCTACACCTTTGATACTTTTGTCGTCGGGTCATTTAACAGCCTTGCGTACTCCGCCGCGCAGGTGGCAATTGAGCGGCCGGGCATAACCTACAACCCTCTTTTTATTTACGGTGACACTGGTCGCGGGAAAACGCACTTAGTCCAAGCGATCGGTAATCAGTATAAGAAGCAGTACCCGGGCCGAAAAGTTTTTTACCTCACCTCAGAAAAATTTGTGGTGGATTATACCGACTCGGTGCAGGGAGGGACCGCTAATCGCTTTAAAGACAAATACCGCCAGTATGATCTCCTTATCATGGACGACGTCCAATTTCTTTCGAAGAAAGATAAGACCCAGGAGGAGCTTTTCCACCTGTTCAACACTCTTCACGACACCAACAAACAAATCGTATTCTCGTCAGATCGCGCTCCGGTTGCTATCCCGGACATCGCCGAACGTTTGAAGGGCCGGTTTGCGAGCGGGATGGCCGTTGATATCAGCGAGCCGGATCCCGAAAGCCGCATGGTGATTGTGCGGAAAAAGGCCGCATCTCATGGGGTTATGCTCTCTGATGATGTTGTGGAGTACATCTCAACAACACTTTCCGGCTCGATTCGCGAGCTAGAGGGTATGGTTAATAATATTGTCTGTCATGCACAAGTAAAGGGCCAGGCGCCCGATCTTCTTGAAGTGCGCCAGTCTCTTCGATCGTTTACACGCCCTCAAAAAAACATCTCTGTTAAGAACGTGGTTGATCGTGTTGCGGAATTTTACGGCATTAGCGAGGACAGTATCTACGAAAAAACGCGCCGTAGGGAGGTTGTGCGTCCGCGGCAGGTCATCATGTATCTTTTGCGAGAAGACTTTCGTATTTCGTATCCATCCATTGGTGCAAAGCTTGGGGGGAGAGACCACACCACGGTTATCCACTCCTGTGAGAAAATAAAAGGTGAGTTGGTGGTGGACAGCACGTTAGCAAAAGAACTTCAAAGTATTCGCTCTCTTTTGGTGTAACGATTTCCCCGTATGACTCAACACCTTATGTACACACACCACTATAAAAATCACTTGTACTGCAACAGGTTTGGGGACTTATCCCTATTATCAACAGCCCTAATATGTCAGGTATGAATATTTCGATAGAAAAAAAAGAGTTCTCAGAGGCTGTGCATAAAGTCGCTCGGTTTTCAGAGAAGCGCGCTGGCACACTACCCGCACTCTCGACCATTCTTATTCTCGCTGGAGACGATGGGATCAAAATGCGCGCGACAAATCTAGAGACGGGTATCGACTTGAGGGTCGACGGAAAGGTATTCTCTCATGGCGCTGTTGCGTTGCCGGCCACAACACTTCAACAAATTGCAGGATCTCTTGCTGGAGAGGGGGATTTAAGTTTAGAACACGCTGGCGACCTTGTTACCCTTACGAGCGGCGGTGGTAAGAGCACAATAAAGACGGTGCCCTACGACGACTTTCCACTCATCCCGCTACCTGAATCTGCCACCAACACATTTACAATAGCGGGAACCCTAATTAAAGGACTGTTTTCTTCCGTAGCCGCTTGTGCCTCTGCGTCAACCGTGAGACCAGAGCTGGCGAGCATCTGCCTCCAAGTGGAGGGCGGTATGCTCACGGTCGTTGCTACAGACTCATTCAGGCTTGCGGAGAAGAAAGCACCCCTCAATAAAAAAGGGCTACAAGGAACACTCCTTATTCCAGCAAAAAACGCCCTCGACATCGCACAAGTATTACCAGATGACGAGATAGAGGTAGCGTTCGACGAGCATCAGTGCGCCTTTTCAACACCCACATCCGTTGTTGTTTCCCGACTTACAAATGCCAGCTATCCAGACTACCGACAGATTATTCCACGGGACCATGCCGTCGAGGCCGTCGTGCTTAAAAAGGACCTGGAGACGGCACTCCGCCGCACGACCGTATTCTCAGACACCTTCCAAAAAGTGTCACTAAGCATAGATCCTAAAAAAAACACCATCTCTCTTTTTGCAAAGAATACCGACGTTGGAGAAGCGGTAGAGAGACTGTCCGCAAAAATACACGGAGACGCCCTCACACTGTCATTCAATCATCGTTTCTTGTCAGCCGCATTTAACCTAACTTCCTCAGAGAGTATCGTTCTCCAGGCTGTGAGGATCGGGCGACCCCTTATTGTGAGGGGGGTGGGAGACAACTCAATGCTCTATCTTATCTCACCAATGAATCAGTAGTTGTTGGAAGAGCGTTTGGGTCAGTAGAAAGGGCCGCCGGTATTTGTATAACGGGGGAGAACACCCCTGTATGGCTTGAGTACCACGCGGCCACACCGTATTCCCAGTAAGGGAACTGACTATCAATGGAAGGGTTAGGGGGAGGAGCGCCGCGTGGGTTGTTCTTGTCGGTCCAGTACAGAAGACTGTGTGGTACAACGGCCCCCATCCGATCAGGGATGCGCCAGTTGCCTTGTAGCATCGGAGGAACCGAGGTGGGGATTGGAGTAGGCGCACCGAAGTATCCTCGTGGGTACTTCGAAATAGCATAGGCCATCGCGTCGTGCCACATAGGGGCCGCAATGAACCCAGCAATAGATTTCACCATCGGAGAGTTGTCGTTGTTGCCAGCCCAAACACCAAGCGCAATCGAGGGAGTGTAACCAACCACCCACGCATCTCTTGTGTCGTTGGTGGTTCCTGTCTTTACTGCAACTTCATACCCCGGGAAAGACAGTGGGGAATTTAAAGGGTATTCAGGCACGCGGGCTTGTGCGCTCGAAAGCATGGCAGAAATATCTCTCGCGTAATTGGCAGGAAGTACGATAGAGGCCGCCGGAGCGTATGTATTCAAAACAACACCACTCGAATCCTTGACCTCGAGGATGCCGGTTGGTTTATTGAGAACGCCGTCATTTGCAAAGACACCATAAGCACCAACAAGATCCAAAAGTCGCACCTCGCCACCACCGAGCACCAACGTGAGTCCATACTGCCTTGCGTCCCCAAGGGTCGAGAGCCCGAATGACCTAGCAAAGGTAACGGCGTTTTGTATGCCAACGAGATAGAGGGCTTTAATAGCTGGAATGTTGATTGACTGCGCCAGAGCGGTTTCAAACGTCATAGGACCACGAAAGATCCCATCATAGTCCTCCGGGGCATAACACGGAGGGGTGCTGTTAGACACCGCGGCTGGATTACACGCAGTCGAGAATTGTGTGGGGACGTCGAATACAATAGTGTCGCGTGTATAGCCGCGCATAAGGGCAAGAGAGTAGATGAACGGCTTCATCGTCGAACCCGGCTGGCGCAACGCGAGCGCGGCGTTGTATTGCCCGTCAATAGCGGCATCAAAAAAGTCACGAGATCCAACCATAGCGAGGATCTGGCCCGTAGACGGGTCGAGGGCCACAAGGGATGCGTTTGAGGCACGGAACTTCTTCTCGTTGTCGAGGGCGTAGCTATTAAGAATCGACTCGGCCTTCACCTGGAGGTCTGCATCAATGGTCGTGGTAATCCGAAGACCGCCTAAGAGGGCGTCGGCACCATAAAGTGATTCAATTTGGCTGAGAATATAGAACACGAAGTGGGGAGCCACAATTGAGTTCCGTCCTGATGGAGAGAAAGACACCACTTCTTTTTTAGCTGACGCATAAGCGCTGTCATCAATAAAACCAAGCGAGTGCATCCGCTCGATGGTGAGGTCTTTGCGCGCATCAAGATCAGCCCGATGCGGCCCATAAGGCGAGTAGTACGTGGGAGCCTGTATCATCGCAGCTAGATAGGCGGATTGTGGTACCGAGAGGTCCTTGGCGGGAATACCAAAATAAGCCTCTGATGCGGCTTCGATACCATACAGCGTGCCGCCATACGGAATACTATTGAGGTACGCCTCTAAAATTTGGTCTTTAGAATAAAACTCTTCCAGCTTCAAAGCGAGAATCCACTCATGGACTTTTCGTGAGATGCTTTTCTTGTTTGTGAGGAGGGTATTCTTCACGACCTGTTGCGTGATCGTCGATCCTCCTTGCGAAAGCGAGCCGCCAAGAACGTCGGCAATCATAGCGCGAAATATAGATGTAAGTCGGACCCCACCGTGGGTATAGAACCCAGAGTCTTCGAGTGCAATGGTCGCCTTCACTGCGTTTGGGGAAATTTCAGAGAGGGTAACGAGGCTGCGCTTCGCGTCACGATTGTAGTCGTAGAGAAGAACTTGGCCAGTTCGATCATAAATCTTTGTTGATTGTTCGATCTGGCGGTCAGCAAACGAGCTGATGCTCGGGGTCGGGACGAGAACAACTGTGATGATAAGCATACCTGCGCCGACTAGGGCGAGGCCGCAAAGGACATAAAAAGCAAACAAAAAGCGACCGCGTCGTGATACGCGCAAACCAGCCTTGTGGGCTGGTTTGCGTCGAGTGCCTAAGAGGGACACCATACTGCCATGCTACCACGCACCAAGCAGTTTTTTAAAACGTTTATTCCTCGTCAAGGTCGGAGTAATCATCCTCCTCTGGATCCTCGGGCTCTACGATACCGTCGGTTTCGTCGTCCATTGTGTGCATGTGATAAATAGTAGTCCCAGCGACGGGACGCGTATATTTAAGCAAAAAAGAATGTCTCCGCAAGGGCCCCAGGAGGGGTGTGGGGATTAAGGGTTATAAGAACGTGACGCGAGAGCGGTAATGCCAATCGCAATGGCGTCAAACTCGTCATCGAGGCGCCTTTTCTCTGGTAGCGACAGGAGTTTGGGGAGCATGATCGCGATGTCTTTCTTGTCTGCGGCACCATGCCCAGCTACGGCGACCTTCACCTGCTGAGGGGTACATTCAACTACCGGGAGGCCGGCAAGTCCCGCCGCAGCAAGGACCGCGCCGCGCGCCTCTGCGACACCGAGGGCCGTCTTCTTGTTGACGCCAAAAAAAAGCGTTTCGATAGCAAGCACATCAGGCGCGTACTCACTCACCACGCCAGTAATCGTCTTAGAAACTTGTGCGAGGCGGTCTGCGGGTATTCCTTTGGTGGGGAGGAAACACTGACTCATGACAAGTGTTGGGCGAGAAGGGTCTCCTTCAACCACGGCGATGCCGAGGCGGTCAAACCCAGGGTCAATCCCCAATATTCTCATAGCCGCGGGCGTTAGTGTAAACGCTCTGAACATCATCGTGTTCGTCGAGAGAGTTTAGTATTGAACCGAGGCGTTCCTCGTCGGCACCAGCGGCCTCAACAAGAGGCTCGTTCGGAGCGAGCGAGCCGCCCACTTTCGTAAAAGCCCAGCTCGCCGCGCCCGGTGTTGCTAACTCAACGCCTTGCTTAGAAAGGAGGTGCTTAATCTCCTGGGTGGTGCGGTTTTTGTTATCAGTGAGAGCGTTCACAATGAGTGCCGTGCCGGCAGGCCCGTATGCCTCATATTGAACGGCGTCCATTGAGCTCGCGTCTTTAGAGGCGCCCTTCGCGACGGCGCGTTCGATGTTGTCTTTAGGCATGTTTGCGGCCTTGGCACGCGAAATTGCGGCCGCGAGCCCCGGGTCGGTAACATTTCCGGCGGCCTTTTTCGACTCCACCATAATGAGGCGCGCATAGCGCGTAAACTCGCGGGAACGAGCGGCATCGGTAACGCCCTTTTGTCTCTTAATCTGTGACCATTTACTATGTCCGGACATGGGTACAACCTAAAACAAAGCAGAAAGGCCTTCAAGGTATTCGCGGCCGGCCGTGGTGAGGATGCGTCCGCGGGGAGACCGCTCGATAAACCCGATGCGCAGGAGATAAGGTTCATACACATGCTCGACCGTGTCGAGATCTTCATGGAGTGCCGCAACAAGGGCCCGTACGCCCGCCGGACCGCCATGAAATCCCTTGAGCAGAGTGTCGAGATAGCGGCGGTCATCCTTGGTAAGGCCCAGAGAGTCAACGCCAAACATAAGGCATGCCTCGTCACACAAATCACCAGAGAGCGGACGCCCTTTTACCTCGGCGTAGTCACGAACTCTCTTTAAGAGAGCGTTCGCGACACGCGGCGTTGCCCGACTTCGTGCCGCGATTCGCTCGACAACCTCATCGGGTGCCGCAAGCCCGAGGATCTCTGCTGAGCGGCGAATAATGTCGCGCAAATCCTCTGGGGTATAGAAATCAAGTTGATAGATGCCACCACCAAACCGCGAACGTAGCGGCCCCGAGAGGTCGGCTACGCGTGTTGTGGCACCGACGAGCGTGAAAGAGGGTAGGGCAAGTTCAACCGTTCGAGCCGAGGGGCCCTTACCGAGCACGATGTCCAAATGAGACCCCTCGAGCGCGGGGTAGAGAAGTTCCTCTATTTTGTGCGAGAGACGATGAATTTCATCAATAAAGAGCACGGTGCCTTCTTCAAGGTTGGTGAGAATGGCCGCGAGATCTGCGGCGCGTTCTATAGCGACGCCCGAGGTTGTCTTCAGGGGTGCGTCAAGCGTTATGGCCACGAGGTGTGCGAGGGTAGTTTTGCCCACGCCTGGTGGGCCATAGAAGAGGAAGTGTTCGGGCATCCCTCCGCGTTTTTTTGCGGCGTCAATCGCGATGCGTACGTTCGCTTTAACCTGCTTTTGCCCCACATATTCGTCCCACACGCCCGGCCGAAGCGCAGAGTCGAGGACCTGCGTACCGCTACCAAGGGGAGAAGAGGGGGTTGACATAAAAGGCGGGTATGTGCTAGCATTCTACCATACCTGCCCCCGAAAGGTAGGATTTTTTGATCTTGTGCGTATTCCTCTAGGCAAGGCTTGACGGCTTCGAGCGTCTCCCCAAGGACTTTTTGGTCCGTTGCTTCGGCGGCGGCACTGCGGATATCCTCAGGTGCTTCGCTCTCCCCGCATTTATGCGGGTTTTGCCTGGAGGAATACTTACAGGATCTGTCTATGAAGGAAGTTGGACTGCAGACGCGACCTCAGAGAGTGTGGTTTGACCGAGAAGGGCTTTCACAATACCGTCTTGTGCCATGGTGAGGTAGCCTTGTTTTGCTGTGAGCTTGGCAATCTCGTTGCTCGGCGGATTGTCGCGGAGAAAGGCCGCCAGCTCATCATCCATAAATATCGCTTCGTAGAGACCAACACGGCCTTTATACCCCGTATCGCCCGTCCCTTCTGCCCCGGCAATCGGCTCCCAGACCGTTTCAATATTTTTAGGAATCAAAGATTTATCTGCGAGAGGCTCGAATACTTTTGCGATCATTGCTTTCTCTGTGTCGGTAAGGGGGCGCTCCTTCTTCTTTTCAGAGTCGAGTGTACGCACGAGGCGTTGTGCCATTGCGACCGTTACTGCTGAGCCGAACGACTTAGGGTCGACGCCGAGATCGGCAAGGCGAGGAAAAGTTCCTGCGGCATCGTTGGTGTGGATGGTCGAGAAGACGAAGTGGCCAGTGAGAGATGCTTGTATAGCGATTCCGGCTGTCTCGCCGTCTCGTATTTCTCCCACCATGATTATGTCGGGGTCTTGGCGCACAATGGAACGCAAGCCTTCGGCAAATGTGTACTTCGTGCCTTCTACTTGAGTCTGCACAATGCCCTCGAGGTGGTACTCGACCGGGTCTTCGATGGTTATTATTTTGGTATCTGGTGCACGAATCTCGCGTAGGAATGAGTATAGTGTGGTGGTTTTACCGCTCCCGGTCGGGCCAGTGGTGAGCAACATGCCGTTCGGGCGGCGAATCTCGGTCTCGAGACGTGCAAGGAGCTTCGCGTTGATGCCCAGTTCTTTATACGAGACCCGCGTCGCCTTCGGGTCCAGAATACGCATAACGATCGATTCGCCGAAGTTGCCGGGAATAAAAGACACACGCATTTCGATTTGTTCGTCTCCTCGAGCGATGCTAAAGCGCCCATCCTGTGCACGGTTGGTCACGTTGAGCAGTATCCCTGAGAGCAACTTAATGCGTGAATTAATCTGGTGATAGATATGCGCGTCAAAATAATGAATATCGGTTAGAAGTCCATCTACACGCAAACGCAAACGCACTCGACCCCCTTCGGGTTCGAAGTGAATGTCTGATGCGCGTAGCGCAAATGCCCCCGCAAGAATAACCTCAAGCACAGAGGACACATGGTCGAGTGATTTAGATGCCAGCGCCGCATCAAGCTCGGTACCCAGCGCCGCCCTGATCCCGGTCGACTGGGTGAGTTTGTCCAGGGTTCTTGATGCAACCACAAAAATGCCCGGCTTTGACTCTGTGGCGAAAGAGAGATCGGCGTAACGTGCGAGTGCCTTCTCCAGACTTTTTTTCGAGACGAGAAACTCTTTGACCTTAAACCCGCGCGTCTTTAGTGACTCGCGAAGCTTGGGGAGCGCAGGGTTGTTTGGGTTGTGCACCGCTACAGACAACGAGTGCGCGACGTGGGCAAAGGCGGCGGCCTCTGCTGCCCGCGCGTCCTTCTCGGGGATGACGCGCAAAGCATCTGCGTCGACTTCTTTCAGATCAAGATCTGCATAAGGGAGGCCATATTTCTGAGAAAGAATCTCGACGACATCTTCCTCCTCCTTTTCACGCATTGCCGCGAGCTTCGCGTCTTCTTTATTTGTGTCAAATGGCTGATCCATTATGGTAAATGGTACCATGAGGTTATGGAGACAGTGGCTACTTCACTTGCGGAATTTGAGGCAGAAGCGGCGCGGTTTGCGCTCTGTCTTATGCCGCAACGAAGCACGGCGACGCTTGTTACACTCACGGGGAACCTGGGCGCAGGGAAGACGGCGTACGCAAAAGCGGTAGCGAAGGCGCTCGGTGTCGCCGAGGTCGTCACGAGCCCCACGTTTGTACTCGAGAAGATCTACCAACTCCCTCAAGGTAGGAGCTTTAAACGACTGGTACACATCGACGCCTACCGCCTAGAGAAAGGCGAAGAGTTAGCGCCCTTAGGGTTTGACGAGAGCATGCAGGACGTGGGGAACCTCATAGTGCTTGAATGGCCCGAGAAGGTTGCATCAACACTCCCAGAGCCAACGATTAAGATTTCGATCGTACCGCTCCCAGACAACGCGCGCCAGATTTCGTATGGCTAAAAAGTCGCTTACTCCACGCATTGTGCTCCTCGATACGCACGCGATTATTCATCGCGCCTACCACGCGCTACCGGAGTTTACCGGGCCGACGGGCGCACCAACCGGCGCGCTCTATGGGCTTGTGGCCATGTTGCTCAAGATTATCACTGACCTCAAGCCGGATTATATTGCCGCCTGCTATGACCTACCCAAGCCAACCATCCGGCACGAGGCCTTTGCCGACTATAAGGGTACGCGCGCGAAGACAGATGACGCGCTCGCACTCCAGCTCGGTGAGTCGCACAATGTGTTCGAGGCTTTCGGCATACCGCACTATGCGCGCGAAGGGTTTGAGGCGGACGATCTCCTCGGCACGATTGTGCACGAGCTACGAAAGAAGAACGTAGATGTCATCGTTGCCTCGGGTGATATGGACACGCTCCAGCTTGTTGATGATAAAAAAGTCCGTGTCTACACCCTCAAGAAGGGCATCAACGACACCATCCTCTATGATGAGGAGGCAGTGAAAGAGCGGTTCGGATTCTTGCCAGAGCTCATACCTGATTTCAAAGGGTTGCGCGGCGACCCGTCAGACAATATTAAGGGAGTGCCTGGCATTGGAGAAAAAACGGCGACGGAGTTAATCAAAAATTTTGGCAGTCTCGAGAACATATACCGTGTGCTCAAAAAAAAGAGCGGAGAGAGCGCCCTTCTCGCGGCGGGCATCAAGGCGCGGGTGAACGTGCTCCTCAAGGAGCACGAAGAGGACGCCCGCTTCTCCAAGGCGCTGGCAACCATTCGTCGCGATGCGCCGATCGCCTTCACCCTCCCCGAGGAGATGTGGAGAGAGAATCTCGATGTGCATAAGGCGCTCGAGATGTGCGACGAATTCGGGTTCCGCACGCTACGTGAGCGTGCCAAGAACGTGCTCATGAAGTCGGGGGGCCTCACCTCGCTACAAAGCGACCTCGATCACTTTAGTGAAGCACCGGCAGAGGAGGTGGTGGATGAGATGCGGCTTGTCGAGGCCTCGGTCATGCTCGGCCTTATTTCCTCTGAGTTTACAAATGCATCGCAGGACGATGTCCTCGCGTTTACCAAACAGAAGACGTTTGATGCCGCCTATACTAAACTAGAACAAGAGCTTGCAACGCTCGGGCGCGTGCGTGACGTCTATGAAAAAATTGAGAAGCCACTTATTCCAGTCGTACAGGCCATGAGCGCGCGCGGAGTTCTCATCGACACGAGTGTACTCAAGAAGTTGGCGCAGACCTATCGCGCCGAACTAGAAAAGATTGAAAAACGCATCTACAAGCTCGCGGGACACGAGTTTAATGTCAGTTCACCAAAACAGCTTGGGGAAGTTTTGTTTGACGAACTTGCGATCATCCCCGAGAAGCAAAAAAAGACCGCCGGTGGCCAACGGTCGACGCGCGAGAGCGAGCTCGAGAAGATTCGCACGGAGCATCCGATCGTGAACGAGATACTTGAATACCGCGAACTCAAGAAACTCCTCTCGACATACATTGATAATCTCCCACCGCTTCTCGGCGAGGACGGCCGACTGCACGCAGAATTTTTGCAGCTCGGTGCAGCGACCGGACGCATGGCGAGCCAGAATCCTAACCTCCAGAACATACCGCTTCACTCGGTGCGCGGCCAAGCGATTCGGCATGCGTTCATCGCGACGCCAGGTTACACCCTTGTTGCGCTCGATTACTCGCAGATCGAGTTGCGTATCGCGGCAATCCTCTCGAGAGACGAGAAGCTGTGCGATATATTTAAGAAGGGTAGGGACGTTCATACGGAGGTGGCGGCACAAGTCTTCGGTGTTCCGCCAGAGGCGGTCGATGGAGAGATGCGTCGACGAGCTAAGGTGATCAACTTTGGTGTTCTCTACGGCATGGGGGTGAACGCCCTGCGCGCGCAACTCGGGAGCACGACGGCCGAGGCACACCAATTTTTAGAGAACTACTTTGCAACGTTCACAACGCTCGCAGAGTACCTTGAGCGGACCAAAGGCTTCGCGCGCAAGCACGGGTATACGGAGACCTTGTTTGGACGTCGCCGCCAATTCCCCGAGATGAAGTCCTCGCTCCCGTATGTGCGCGCACAAGCAGAACGGATGGCAATAAACGCGCCTATCCAAGGAACGAACGCCGACATCGTGAAGCTCGCGATGGTAAACGTAGCACAAAAGCTCAGAGATGAGGGAGCTGAAAGCGACGCCCATCTCTTGCTCCAAGTACACGACGAGCTCGTCTACGAGATTCGCGAAGATCGGGCAGACGACCTTGGGGGCGAAATCAAGCATATTATGGAGGTGTCACTAGGGGACAACGAGGCGCATGGAGTGCCCCTTACCGCAGTGCTGAAATCAGGCAAAGACTGGGGGGCAATGCACGCAACATGATCTACTTCTTCTACGGCTCAGACGAGCATAAGGCGCGCACCAAGGCGTTTGAATGGATAGCCAAAGCTCGCGCCAAGGAGCCCAATCTCGCATACGTGCGGCTCGCACGCGAAGATCTCTCGGAGGGAGCGCTCGAAGACGCCGCGCACGCGGGCGGGCTCTTCGTGAGCCGGTTGCTCGTCCTACTCGACGACCCGTTCCCCCCAGCGCGCTCAGGCGACGAAGAGGAGCAAGAAGAGGAGCCAGCAGGAGCCCCTCTTATCGAGGAATACCTGGAGAGCCTCGCGGCATCAGAGAATGCTGTGGTCATCCTCGCACCAAAGCTCGCACCAGAGAAGGCAAAAAAAATCGTAGACAAGGCCAAGCTTACCTACAAGTACGATGTATCGGTGGGGTCCGGCAAGACTCCGGCGCGCGGATTCAACACCGCGCTCGTAGATGCTATAGGGGACAAGAACGGAGCGCGACTATGGCTCGAGATCAACCGCGCGTTCTGGGCCGGCGACGCGCCCGAGATGCTACACGGGCTACTCCACTGGAAGGCCCGCGATATTATGGCAAAAGGAAGTCGCACATGGCGGCCACAAGAAGCGCGCGACCTCTCGCTCGAGCTTATCGCCCTCCTACAGGAATCGCGTCGCGGGGGTCTCTCTCTGCCGCCCGCACTCGAGCGCTTCACGTTATCATTATAAGTTTTGCCAAAACCCCAGCACTAACTGACCGAACGATGCGATGACAGTGCGCCTACCTGGGCTCGAACCAGGGACCGTCTCCTTAAAAGGGAGCTGCTCTACCAACTGAGCTATAGGCGCAGTATGCTGTCCTCTACAAACGTACCACCTGAGCCGCGAGCTTTCTAGTAGGTGAACTGTGCCACCGTTTTGCCGCGATCATCGATGAGGCGGACGACTTCGTGGTTGCTTCGCCAAAGTGGCTTGGTGTCGCCGTCGTTATCCACGCGGCCAAGATAAATATGCCAGGTGGTGCCGTTGAAATCGGCGTCGTAACGGTGTGTGGACACACACCCGTTGTAGTTGAGTTGGTCGACGAGGAAGCTCTCGCAGGTGTCGGTAAGGTCTGCAGACTGCAATCGCGGCGTCTGACACCGTCCGATAGTTTTCACATAGTCGATGCACCTCGGGTCATGAATATAGGGCCGGCCGTAATAATTCTCTAGCTCGTCGGACGCCGAAGGGCACGAGAGCGGGAGTGCCGGTACAAACTTCTGTGTCGCGGCGAAATAGCCCGTGCATTTATTTTCGCGAAATGATGCGCCGACCGGTGAGGGGCGCGTGTTGATAATCGCGCGATCGCCAGGGTTGAGCACGATGTCTTCTGTCGCGTTAACGACTCCGGAGGTGGGGACAGTCGTGCCCTGGGGAATAATCTCTGATTTGTAAGTGGCCTCACTCTCGAGCGTCCAGTGAGTGATGGTGACGGGGCCGCTCGCATTTCTCTGGACAGAGAGGGTGAGGTACTCGTCGCTCGAACTCGCATTTGATACGTACTTGTTCAGCGAAATCATATTTATGTACGGAGAGGGCGTACCGAAATAAATACCATAGAGCGGGGGTGGCGTTTGGGTGCCGCTCGTGTTGTTGCTGGAATTGCTGAGCGTGTAGGTGTTTGGATTGCCGTTCGTTGAGCCCGGGAGAGAGACAGTAGGACCACCAATCGTAAAGGGCGCCCGTGGTAGGGAGAGATAGTTGCCGCCGCCGAGCTCTTGTGGTTGCGAGAGCGCTGGCCCCGTGAAAGCAATGGGGTGCAGAGGGCCACCAGTCGAGACCCAAATGAGGAAGATAAAGATGAAGATCCCGACGAAGAACCAGGCATCATGCATTTCACCCATACCAAGATAGTAGCGCACTCTAGGCCCTGTTGGCCAACAGCTTTTTCAGTTCTTCTCGCACTACCGCGGCGTCGCTCCACGGCGTTTTTTTACCCCGTGCCCCCATGATATAAGGGTCGGTGCCCTTGCCCGAGATAAGGACCGCATTGCCCGCTCGTGCGCGTGATAGCGCGTGCCGGATGGCCTCGCGTCGATCCATAATAATAGTCGGCGGTCGCCGCATGCCCTTGGCCATTTGAGCAACGATGGCCTTGTGGTCTTCATCATAGGGGTCTTCGTTGGTGAGTATCACCTCCTCGCATGATTCGTCTGCGATACGCCCCATCTCGGGTCGTTTCCAGGTGTCGCGCCCGCCGCCAGTGTTGCCAAGCACACAGATCTTGCGTTGGTGGGGGAATGCATCGTAGAGCGCTTGGAGAGAGTCTGTCGTATGCGCATAATCCACAACCGCAATGAAGTCTTGTCCCTCGTCGATGTGCTCGACGCGCCCACGGACCGGAGCGAGGTGTGCGAGTGCCGTGGCCATTGTGTCATGAGGAATACCAAAATCTTCGCCAAGCTTTAGTGCGGCAAGTGCGTTCAAAGCGTTAAACCGGCCGGGGAGCGGCACGATAATCGGCGTGTTGCCATAACGGAAGGAGACCTGCCGCTCGTCGCTGGTGAGATCGGTGAGTTCTGCGGTGCTAAACCCGACGCAGGTGCTCACCGGAGCAGAGAGGAAGGCCTTGGTCTCGGGGACGTCCTCATTGCAGACCAGGATTCGCGGGCTCTTCTTTGAGCGCGCGAGCGTGTCGATGATCGCGCGCTTGGCGGCTACATAGTTCTCGAAAGAACCGTGTCGGTCGATGTGTTCGCGCTGAATGTTGGTGACTACAAGTGCATTTAACCCCAGAAACCAGTGTCGATACTGCAAGACACTCTCTGAGGTCACCTCGATGATGAGATGCGTACAACCAGCTGCGAGCGCACGGTGCATAAATGCTTGTGAGAACCCGCGACCCTGCAGGGTCATTTTGTATCGATTCGGCTCCGACTCGTCATCTATCGCGAAGCGGATGGTCGAGATGAGTGCCGTGTGGTATCCTGCCGCACGGAAGAGCGCGAAAAGCATCTCGGCCACCGTGGACTTACCCTTGGTGCCCGTGATGCCAATGACCGTGAGCCGGCGAGCAGGGAACCCATACACGGCGGTCATGAGGAGCGCGAGAGAGGCATGATAGGGGCGGCGCAAGAGAGCCACCACTGGTTCGGGGACGATGCGCTTGAGCAGGCCGACCGCCTTGTTGATTGCTTCGTACATACTCTAGCGAGTTGACGAGAGCGAAGCCTTCAAGCGTGCGTCCTTACCGATCACATCGGCGGGGATGTCTTGCACCGCCTTGCGTGCCTCGCGCTCGGTATAGCCGAGAGCGACAAGCGTATCAAACACCTCGCTGTCTTGATCGCTGTGCGCCTGAGGGCCGACCTTATCAGCCAGCTCCACGAGCATCTTCTCGGCACTTTTTTTGCCCAGGCCGACGACCTTGGTGAGATAGTTGAGGTCGCGCGAACCGATGGCGCCGACGAGCGCGTCGCGCGAAGAGCGGCGCATGACACTGAGTGCTGTTTTGGTCCCCACGCCAGAGACAGAGAGAATGAGCTCGAAGAAGTCGCGGTCTGCATCGGTGGCAAATCCGTAGAGCTCCATCCCGTCCTGCTTTACGGCGAGATAGGTGGCGAGGGTGGCTTCGTGACCTATCGAGAGTGTCTCGGGGCCACTCATGCGTACCTCGATACCAAAGCCGGCAACCTCCACAACGGCACTGGTGAGCCCCACCGAGAGAACCTTCCCGCGAATGCGCCGAATCATGCGTCTATGGTACTACCATTTGCCAGGAAGAGGGAGATAGCGTATATATAAGGGACACATGGCTATCACTAGCTCAGCAAAAAAGGCGATTCGCTCTTCTGCAAGGAAGCGCGTGTATAACCTGCGTCGCAAGAATGACCTCTACAAGACAACCAAGGCGTTCACTCAGGCGATTGCCGCCAAGGACACCAAGAAGGCCGAAACGCTCCTCCCAGCCGCCTACAAGGCTATCGACAAGGCGCACAAGACTGGTTTCATTAAAGCCAATACCGCCGCACGCAAGAAATCTCGCCTCGCCGCCGCGCTCAAGCCGGTCAGCGCGTAGCAAACTAGCGAGAAAGCAAATCACCGCATTTATGCGGTGATTTGCTTTCATGGTGCTCTCGGACGGAATCGAACCGTCATCGGCCCCTTCGGAGGGGGCTATCCTATCCGTTGAACGACGAGAGCTTTGCTTAGATTATAGCCGCTCGAGGGTTTCGAGGTTGTGGTCGGGCAAGTAGAGGATAATGAGGCCAATAATAATGCCGGCGATAGCGGTCACGACGTGGTTGTTGCCAAACAGCCAGTAGTCGAAAAGGTCGGCAAGTACCCACACCCCACGCCAGATGAGGATAATCCCGACTGGGATAGAGAGGTTGGTAATCAAGTGTTCGAGTCTGCGTCTGGTCATAGTATGGTGCTCTCGACAGGAATCGAACCTGTATTGCCAGCTCCGCAAGCTGGTGTCCTATCCGTTGAACGACGAGAGCGGTACGTAGACTCTACCGCGACTGGGCGATTTCTCAAAACCCAAGCCATGCGGCCATGAGGTCAGTAACCGTGTGCTGGTGAGCCTCCTCGTCAACGTGATGGAGAAAATATTCATAAACTCCATCCGCATCGACACCGTCGAGCGGGATCGTAAGATGTGGCGAGAGCCAGCTCTCATTCTTGATTGAGAGCAGGGGAGGCAGTTCGCCCTCGATGTCTTCGAGAACAGAAAAAGAAATCATCTGCTCAAAGGGGTAGACCTCATCACCAACCGCGAGGCCGTGCTCCACGACGCGGAAGCGATGAATCGGTGGATGCTTGGTGCCGTGGAGCGCGATCACAATGGCGGCGATGACAATGAGTATAGAAAAGAGGTAGTTGCCGAAGAGGAGCGAGGCAATGGCGCCAGCGACGGTGATAATGCCGAGCGCCCAATACCAATCAGCACTTTTGGGGCTGTGCGGATATTCGCGACCCTCCCACTCGAAAATAATAGTGCGCGCCATACTGCTAAATCATAGCAGACGGCGGCCGCCTCCTCCTGCTGTGGGGCCCCGGGTGTGCGTAAACACAACCACTTTTAAAAGAGAAATTATCGGATTTTGAGAAAAAATCTCATAATCGGTTCGAACTTACCGAAAATTTTCTAAAAGCTAATATTCATATGGTGGAATTGGCTAACGAGAAAACAAATGAAGAAAATCTTCATTTGTTTAAAAAAGTCGGTTCGAACTTTTTAATTAA
>Ga0210057_1002054_pt1 | contig 29465 bp, 21 predicted proteins | sample CryGeyCG2114_010_2_FD_183968 | JGI IMG/M metagenome (GOLD analysis project Ga0210057, IMG submission 183968) | Groundwater microbial communities from aquifer - Crystal Geyser CG10_big_fil_rev_8/21/14_0.10 (SPAdes) (version 2) | ecosystem: Environmental > Aquatic > Deep subsurface > Groundwater ...
CAGTCACGCCATACGCATCCGCACCGAGAAACACTTTCAGGCGATCACGCATTGCGGTTGCTCCACTTGTGGAAAACGTCAAACAGAGGATATTACTGGGCCGCATCTGCGTTTTTTTGAGGATGTTCGCCGTCCGCAGTGCAACCACCTGCGTTTTTCCCGTTCCGGGACCTGCAATAACCATGACAGGGCCCTCAATCGTATCAACAGCATCTTTTTGTTGCTCATTGAGCTCTGCATAACTTTCTGCAAAAGCATCTGTTCTCTGTATTCGTGAACGTGTTGCTATACCCATAGATCCAAGTATACATCGTTTCCTTTTCGTTGTGGTTTTGAAAAGAATTCTGTACAATGTGCCATTGGCTTCTTCGTACGTTTCTTTCATGAAAAAATCACATGCAGAGCCAAAATCGGCTTCTTCCGACCGTGAACTATCTCCCATGGAGACTGCACGGGACATCTTCCCTGAAGATGCGCTCGTCATCACAGGTGTTGAAGCTCTTGATGATCAAAGCGCGCGATTTACGTACGTGTTTCCCAAGTACACACGCATTAACCGTGATATCGAACATGTCACCGCTCCACAGATTGACGAAGCGATTTTTCAGACTGCTTTCGTAATGTTTGGCTACCTTCATAGTCAGGGGGTGCTGCACGACCTTCCTGTCACACAGAAGGAATACCTAAAGAGCTGCCATCGCAGCATCTATCGCATGAATAATTTGAAGTACAGTAAAGAATCTTTTCCCGGCGAAGAGATTCATCTGGACGTCAGGCTGCAAAAGCATTCCATCGGAGGAGTGCGTCAAATGGGCGTGCAATTTACGTTGGAATTCGACGGATTTGTGAAAGGGGAAATGATGTTCTATGTTCCCAAATTTGTCATTTGGAAGGAATATCGAGACGCCATTACCAAGCGTGTGCAGAACATTCTTTCTGCGAAACAGACATTGGAAGAGAACGGACAGGAAGCTACTGCGGACAGCATTGCTCACATTGTTCGAATGCAACCCGCTCAAATTGAGCAGTTATTGCTTGCGGGAAAGTATGTGGAGGAAATTGTCAGAAATGCATCTGAGGAGACTCCAAAATCCAGAGAAAAACGCACACATATTATGCGACGCGCATGGAATGCCATTGCAAACATCCTTGGCGGCAAAGACAGAGACAGAAAAGAAGAACAAGAATTTGTGTTGGGCGTACTGACCGAAGAACAGAGAGAACGATTGAGGAAAGTTCTGGAAGAGGGTGATGATTAGTTTGACAGTTCGTACGCGCAGTGATCGCATTTGAATATTTTTTTCCCGTTTTTAAACACTTCGATCATCGATCCTTTGCGGCACTGAGGACAAAGTGTTCCCTGCGAAAACTGCTGCATGGGAGAAAATCCCACACGTTTCCCCGGCGTGCCAAACTCACGAATAGTCAATGAACGCGGGTGATCGCGCATTTTCTGAAGCACCTTTGCTTCAATTTGCCGGATACGTTCTCGCGTCACTCCGAACTCCTGTCCCACTTCTTCGAGCGTATGTCCCACACCATCCTGTAACCCGAAACGCATTTCGATAATCTTGCGCTCGCGCGGCGTAAGGAATTCCAACATTTGGTGCACGTTCTCTTTTTTCAACTGGCGATTGGTTGCTTCAAAAGGATTAATCGCCTCCTCGTCTTCAATGAAGTCACCGAGTTTGCTGTCCTCTTCGGAACCGACTGGCGCTTCGAGCGAGACAATATCCTGACTGATTTTCTGAATGTGTTGCACTTTCTTGATATCCATTTCCATTTCCACAGCAAGTTCTTCAAGTGTTGGTTCTCGTCCGAGTTCCTGTACAAGACGACGTTGCGTGTGTGTGAGTTTGTTGATCGTTTCCACCATGTGCACCGGAATACGGATAGTACGGGCCTGATCCGCAATGGCACGAGTGATCGCCTGACGAATCCACCACGTTGCGTAGGTGGAAAACTTAAATCCCCTCTCTGGATCAAATTTTTCAACTGCGCGGAAGAGTCCAATATTCCCCTCTTGAATCAAGTCAAGAAATGATAATCCACGTCCGATGTACTTCTTCGCGATCGATACGACCAGACGCAAGTTCGCCTCTGCAAGTTGTTGCTTTGCTCCGGCATCACCTTTGCGAATACGTCGTGCAAGTTCCACTTCTTTCTTTGCGTCAATCAGAGGAACACGACCGATTTCTGACAAGTACATACGGACAGAATCATTGCTGATTTCCAGAAGATCTACTTCACGCTCCTTGCGACGCTTCTTTTTCTCTTCATCAGAAAGACCTTTTTCACCTATCGCAATACCAGCAGTCGCCACAACCTGCATGACATCATTGTCTTCACTGCTCATATCCACCGCTCCCTTTTCCTCTTCCTCCTCTTCCTCTTCCTCCTCTTCTAGATCATCCGTTGTCACCTCCTTGGCCAAATCCTCAGTGGGTTCGGGGATGGAAGCAAGCATCTTGCTCTTCTTTTCCCAAATAAGCGCGTCTTTCACATCAATCACCTCGATACCGAGGTCGACAAACAGAGAGTAAACCTCGTCAAGCAAATCTACATCCTCCTCTGCATTGGGAATCGCGGCAATGATTTCCTGATGTGTGACATAACGTTGTTCACGACCCTTTTTCACCAGATGCCGTATGGCATCTGGATATTTTTTCATATCGTCGTCCGTTGGTTGAGCGATAAATTTTCTCGGATGAGAGGCCATATAGTGGATATAGAGTACCCGTTCATTTTCTCTCTTACAACAGACCTTTGGACAGCACCAAAATAGCCTGATACTCCTTCTGCAGCTCTTTCTGCTCATCAATCTTCCCTTCCTGACGCGCAAGAATAAGTTTTTCGGTAATCTGCTTTTGCTTTACACGAATGAGCATTCTGTTTGCTTGCACACTGTTTTTGGCAAACTCACGTTCCGTGACTCCTTGCGACCATTCCTGAAAATCGTGTTCTTCACAAAATAACAAAAGAATTGTTAATCGTTCGCGCACATCCTTCGGAACATCCAGTGTACCGATATCGATGATGTGATCATCGGATTCCACAGTCTTCAGTGCATCGAACAGTGTCTTTGCAAACGGCTCTTCCGGCGGGACGAGTTTGTGCAGCTGCTGACGAGCGATGGGGTGCAGTATGCAAATGGCAAGTGCTATTTCTGCGGGAGAGAATGTCTGAACCGCAGATTTCGCAGATGGTGCAGATTCTTCTTTTCGCATCTGAACATATGTCTGGCTCTTTGCATGTGCGAGATCCTGCTCCAGTGCTGATTCAACAGTGCCCAATGCCTTTGCGGCAAGACCGATGTAGTGATGCCGCTCCACAGAAGTTGGGATCGCAGTAAGTAGTGTGAGCAATCGCGCGAGCATCTGCTTCTTCAGAAGCGGGTTTTGCAGGTCCATGCGTTGCATCTCGTCACAGACGTGGTGAATATACGGAATACGTTCTTCAGTAATACTCTTTTTGAGCGCATCTGCATCTTCAAGAACCAGATCGGCGGGATCCTTCTCACTGAGAGTCACCATATTCACATGCAATCCTTCCGCAGCCAGTACGCAGAATGCACGTTCTGCCGCCTGTTTCCCTGCTGTGTCCTGGTCAAGACACAACGTCACCTGATCAACATACCGTTTCAGAATGTGTGCATGTTCTTCCGTAAGGGCTGTACCGCAACACGCAATCGTATGCTTGAGCCCGATGCGGTGACATGCCAGGACATCGAAGTATCCTTCCACGACAATGAATTCTTTTGTGTCCCGAGCAGCATCTTTCGCTTTATCCAAACCGAAAAACACAGTGGACTTATGGTAGAGAATCCCTTCGGGAGAATTCATGTACTTGGCATTATCGTTTCCCATGGTTCGCCCGCCAAATCCGATGAGACGCCCCTGATGATCGTGAATGGGAAACATGAGACGGTTACGAAAGCGGTCATGCACTTTTCCATCCAATTCATGTTGTAACCCTAATCCTGCAGCAAGAATTTCATTGCGGCTGTGTCCTTTTTTCAGGAGAACATTGTATGTGTTCGTCATGTCCTTCTCTGCAAAACCCAATTGAAATACGTTCATCTCCCTCTCTGTCACTCCGCGTTTTTCAAGATACTCCCGTACTTCCTGAGACGCCTTCAGTTGCTCCTGATAGAGTACACACGCATCAACAAGGCAGGAGCGCACGCGTTCCTTCTCATCTTTTGTATGAACAGGACCCTTCTCTTGTACCTTCACCCCTGTACGTTCCCCCAGTTCCTTCAAAGCCTGCGGGAAATCCACTCCTTCAATCGCTTGGTAGAAGCTGAAAATATCACCTCCTGTTTGACAAGAAAAACAGTAGGCGATGCCCTTGTCCGGCGACACGAGCAGGCTGGGATTTTTATCCTTATGAAACGGGCAGAGACATTTGTAGTTGCGTCCGGATTTTTTCAGCTGGCAGTATTGCCGTACCAGATCTTCAATCGGCAAACGCGCTTTGATATCTGTGACAGGATCCATAGCAATGAATACTACAATACGTTTGTATGGTTGCGGTATATATATTGACACATAATTTTTATGCAGTAATGTTACTCATTATGAATGTGCAATCTGAAAAGGAGCGCATACAAAGCCTGCCCACTCTTTCTCTAGATGAAATGCGAGATCGAGTGCGCATAGGACACGATTTGAAAGTTTCCGTCTTTGTTGAACAACAGTATTCATCACAAAATCCACAAACATTACCTCTTATGCGTGAATTGTCTTCTGATGATTTTGTTGTGGAAGATGGAGATGAACCGGTTGCCCGTTTAGAAAATGTCCACCCGGATCTTCTGCCGAAGAGTGATCAAGAATGCATTGCGCGCTGCCGGGAACATATTCATCGCATCCGCAATCGTTCTGATTCGCTGCTCCGTGCAATAAGAGAAAAATTTCGGTTAGCTCTTACACATCCTATCTATCGATTCATCGCTGAAAAGCGACTGCAATATGCTCGAGAAGTTCTTGTGCAAATAGAGTTTGCAATGAGTACCGAACGAGGACGTACCCAGGCATTTTTTTACAAAAATTATGCACATGATATAGAGGGAAGTACTGAGTTTTATAAAAAAGCACAACAACTTCTTGATGAGAACTTTGCAGAGCAGGAAATCCGACTCGAAAAACTCGCTGAAAACTTTGAAGTTCCACTTGGTTAAGAACATCACTGGTTCACTATCATTGTCCTTGGCAGATTATTTTTGATAGTCCCCTCTTTCGCGAGTCCCCTACCGATACACATACCGTCATACAGGAGCAGCAGATCGCCCCGAAGACCGTTTGCACAGGAAATGTCCCTTCCCTGCAGAAGATGCTGCGCTTCTTCTTCTGTAACGGCATACGTAAGTTTTTTTGCTTGCATACCACGAAAAATCGCCATCTCGTGCGCGAGACGCACACGTCCGTCTTTGAGAAGTTTGGCATACGGAAGACCGAGCGCGAAATCCTGCACAGGAAAAAGTGTGTGTACTGCTTCCTGAGCCGCGAGGAGAATCTGGCTGTCTTTACGTACGAGGACTTCTCCTTCTGCCATAAAAGACGTGTCATACAGTGCTTCGAACTTTGCCATGATCTCTCTCTGTTTCGATGCCGGTAGGAGTACTTCCTGCAGAGGAATAGCTTGGTACTGTTCTTTCTCCCTTGTAACAGCAATTTTCTTGAGCACAGCACAGAAAAACCCTTCAGTATCGAATGTCTGTGGCCAGAGACGGATAACAGGTAATAGGTTGTACCCTGCCTGCCGGCAGGCAGGGGTTGTAGGTGATAGGCATCTTTGTACACAAAATGAATCTTCAACTGCTTGTTGAACATTCACATCCTCATAATGTTCACGCGGATCGATAACATCTACCTTTCCCTTGAGCTGCTCCAGAACCTTCATCACCACTTCCTCGTTTTCCTCCGGCGTGAGCGTACAGGTGGAATACACGATCCGCCCGCCGACTTTCGCGGCATGCACCGCTGCTTCAAGAAGCTGCACTTGAATTCTCGACATTTTTTCGATGTTTTCCTGTGAAGAATACTTGAGTGCCTCCGGATCTTTACGAGACGTTCCCTGTGCCGTACACGGCGCATCGCAGAGAACCCGATCGAACCGCTCGACCATGTGTTTCCCGAACCATTGTCCGGGCTTCTTGGTTACAACGACATTTGTCACGCCTGATCGATGGAGCGCAGTCTTGAGTGTCCACAAGCGTTTCTCTTGAATATCATTTGCAACGATCACTCCCCTATTCTGCATTCGGGCTGCCATTTGTGTCGTCTTACTCCCCGGCGCCGCACTCATATCTAAAATTATCTCTCCCGGTTTACCCTGAGCCTCGTCGAAGGGCTGCGGATCGAGAAGCTCTGCCGGCAGCATGCTCGCCGCTTCCTGCATGTAGATGTGTCCCGTGAGATGCAAAAGATCTTTACCAAGAGCTGGGCGTCTTGCCGTCCGCAGCCCAACGGGCGAAGGCCTGTCCACAAAAAATCCTTCCTTACACCACGGCGCCTGTTCCAATTTCCACTCCCTACCCCTCCCCCTCACCCTGAAATCTTCAATAGACATCTGTAACGTATTCACTCTCACGCTTTTCCGCAGAGGTTTTTCCGAATATTCCTGTAATGCCACGATATCTGTAAACGGCTTATACCGATCAAATGGATGCTCTTTCACATAAGAAGTGTACACTGATCACACAACGAAATTGACAAGCTTCTCCGGAACGTAGATTTCCTTCTTCGACTGCGTTCCGTTCAGCCACTTCTGCACATGAGGATGGTTTTTGGCTTGTGTAAGGATATCTTCCTTAGATGCACCGGCATCCACCTCGACAGTGGCACGCACTCTGCCGTTAACTTGTACGACAATGGTGAACTGATCCGCCACGAGGAATTTGGGGTGGAACGTCGGCCACTTCTGCTGAAACACAAACGGTTCCTCACCAAGTTTTTCCCAGAGTTCTTCTGCGAAGTGCGGTGCTAAGGGTGCCAGAAGAATCGTGCATATTTTCAGTGTATCTGCCGTAACTCCTTCCTGCTTCTCTAACACATTGAGCAGTTCCATTAGTGCGGAAATAGCCGTATTGAAATGCAGCACTTCCAAATCTTCCGTCACCTTCTTCACTGTTGCATGAAGTTTGATTTGCACTTCTTTGGAGTCTTTTGCTCCTCGCACTTGTTGGTGCGCTTCAACGAGCTTCCATACCCGTTGAAGAAATCGTTCCACTCCTTTAATGCCGGTATCGGAAAAATCTCCTCCGTCACTGTACGGCCCCATGAACATCATGTACATGCGAAACGCGTCGCTGCCGTACGTTTCCACAAGCGGATCAGGGTCAACAACATTGCCTTTGCTCTTGCTCATCTTGGCACCGTCTTTCGTAATGAGTCCCTGGTGGAAAAGCTTCTGAAACGGTTCTTCGTGTGACACAACTCCGGCATCCTTCAGGGCCATCATGACGAACCGTGCGTAGAGAAGATGCATGCAGGAGTGTTCCGGGCCGCCGATATACATGTCTACCGGCATCCACTTCTTCTCCCGCTTCTTGTCGACAAAATTCTTCCCGTCGTTCTCCATTAAAAATCGCAGATAGTAGAACGACGAACAGACGAACGTATCCATCGTATCAAATTCCGGCCGCCACCCTTCGCCGAAGATCTTCTCGGTCCGTTCGATGAATTCTTTGGAATCTGTCAGCGGTGACTCGCCGGTCGGTTTAAACTCCACGTCTGTCGGCAGAAGCCATGGAAGATGCTCGTCGGGAATGGGATGCGGATTCCCTTCCGGATCATAGACAACCGGAATCGGCGCTCCCCAATACCGCTGGCGCGACACCAGCCAGTCCCGCAGGCGATAGTTGATTTGCTGCCTTCCTATTTCTTCATCCTCAAGCCATGCCACAATCCTTTTCTTCGCTTCGGGCGTAGAGAGTCCATTGAGAAAATCAGAGTTGATCGCAGTCCCCTCTTCTGTACATGCGCCTCCGTTACCCCCCTGCCGGACGGGTAGGCCCGCCTGTTCGGCAGAAAGGGGGGCGCCCACAGGCTGCACTACTTTTTGCATTGGCAACTCATATGTTTTTGCAAACTCGAAGTCCCGTTCGTCATGTGCGGGAACGGCCATGACAGCGCCGGTTCCGTAGTTCATGATCACATAATCGGCAATCCAGATGGGAATTTTCTCTTTCGTGGCAGGGTTGATTGCGTACGCGCCCGTCGGAACACCTGTTTTTGTCTTATTAAGTTCCGTGCGTTCCATTTCAGACTTCTTTCTCACTTCCTCTTTATATGCATGCACAGCTCCCTGGTATTCCTTCGGAGTAATGTCATCCAGCAATGGATGCTCAGGTGCAAGCACCAGGTAGGTTGCTCCAAAGAGCGTATCCGGCCGCGTTGTAAATACTTCAATAGTCGTGTCACACTGAGCTTCGATAGACTCAGGATGACACGAAATTTTAAATTGTATTATCGCTCCTTCCGATCGACCAATCCAATGACGTTGCATGAGTTTTGTCTGCTCTGGCCAGTCGAGATCGTCTAGCCCATCCAGAAGTCTTTGTGCATAGTGCGTAATCTTCCAGAACCACTGCTTAAGTGGTTTTTGTTCCACTTCCGTACCGCACCTCTCACATGCGCCATCCTGGCATTGCTCGTTTGCCAGAACGGTCTGACACTTTGGGCAGAAGTTCACCAGGGCTTGTTTTTTGTATGCAAGATCGTGCCTGAACATCTGTAAAAACAGCCACTGCGTCCATCGATAATACTCGGGCGCAGACGTATTGAGTGATTTTTGCCAATCACACATACACCCCATGCGAGCAAATTGTTCCATCATATTCCGTACATTCTGCGCCGTAGATTCCGCTGGAGGAGTTCCTGTTTTCATTGCGTAATTCTCCGCAGGAAGACCGAAGGCATCGAAACCCATGGGGAAGAAGACGTCTTTTCCTTGTAACTTTCTGAAACGCGCAAAACTATCCGTTGGTCCGTACTGAAACCAATGCCCGACATGGAGCCTCGCTCCACTTGGATACGGAAACATCACGAGGCAGTAGTACGGATCTTTGGCTTTATCCAGATCAACTCTATAGATACCAGCTTCCTGCCATTTTTTCTGCCATTTCTGTTCGATGGATTTTGGATCGTAGAAGGTCACAACGCCATCATAGCGCAAACCAGTACCAAACGTAATAATTTGCCAGCAAGTACACATTGCTTTACAATACTTTTACAAATGGATCCCGAAGACCCTGACCCCCGTTCCTCCACCACCCGGCCCACGTATTCTATGAAAGAAAACAGTGGAGGCAGTGTCCTTTTTTTGTAATGCCTAAACTTCCTATCGTCGCCATCATCGGCAAACCTAACAGTGGAAAATCAAGCCTCTTCAATCGACTCATTCGCAAGTGGCATGCCATTGTGAGCGATATTCCCGGCACAACTCGCGATACGATCGTTCATCGCATTGAAACACAAGACCTCTCCTACCTGCTTCTCGATACGGGTGGGATCGGCGGCGGCTCGCGGGACAAAGATCTGGAAGATGACGTTGAGAGACAAGCACATCTTGCAATCGAAAACGCCGATCTTGTCGTGTTTGTTCTCGATGCTTTGCACGATCTCACTGCGAGTGATTATGCGGTTGCTGATGTACTACGCAAACAGAAAAGGGGACATGTTCCCGTACTCCTTGTTCTTAGTAAATGTGATAATCCTGAGCGCGCGGACGAATTACTTCCTCATGTCTACAGTTTGGGTATTGCAGAAGATGTCATCGTAACCAGTGCAGTCCATCGAATGGGAATTGATCAACTGGAAACTGAAATCGTTCATGCGCTACAGAAGCTGCACTTTGGGGTAGAAGCGGGTAGCGATGAGCGGGCAGCGGATAGTTGTCCTCGGATTGCTGTGGTGGGAACACCGAATGTGGGAAAAAGTTCCCTCATCAACGCTTTCATGACTGAAGGACAACGGAAGTCTGCCAGTCGCATCGTATCGAATCTCCCCGGTACAACGCGTGACGCGTCAGATACACTCGTGAAACACGATGGAAAAGAGTACCTCTTCGTTGATACGGCCGGCATGCGAAGAAAAGCACACGTGAAGGAAGACATAGAAAGCTATGCATACCTGCGCAGCATCAAAGCCGTAGAACAATCCGATATCGTCGTGTTGGTGTTGGATGCGCAGGATCGAATAAGTCGTCAGGACAAGCGCTTGGCACGTATGGCACTTGAAGAAGGAAAGGGTCTTCTCATTCTTCTCAATAAAATTGATACGCTTGCGGGCGAGGAGCGAGAGGCAAAAACCTATGAGGTACGCCGTGCACTTTCCTTTTGCCAATTTGTTCCACTGCTCCCATGCAGCGCTGAAACGCGCGAAGGACTCTTAAAAATCTTCGATCTCCTTGCTCTCATTCAAATCAATCGCGCACGGCGTATCCCGACGAAAGAGCTTCACAACTGGTACGAACAAGTGGCATACGGACAATCCGTCACACAGCTCTCCTCTGCAAAACACATCACCCAAGCAAGCGATATTCCACCAACGTTTGTGCTCTTCACCAAACAACCAAAGAAAATTCAGCTGTCACACCTGCGTTACCTGGAAAATCAAATGCGTTCGACATTCGGATTTGAAGGAACCCCGATACGATGGGTGACAAAAGCTGGATAAACGTGTCACACTGAATCTGTCGAAGTGTAGATACGCTCCGTGTTCATTCTTCGACTACGCTCAGAATGACACTGCGCTTCATCTCCATTGTATTTGGCCTCTTTGCCCTTGCGGCGTTTCTCATCTATGGATCTGCACTCGATCACAACATGGTCCTATGGGACGATCACTACTTAGTGGTGGGCAATCCCATCGTGAAAGAAATTTCTCTCTGGTCGCTGCAGCAGGCATTCACCACCTACGACCCCGAACTCTACATCCCGCTCACTTTGATGAGTTACCAGTGGGATCACTTTCTGTGGGGAATGAATCCAACAGGATTTATACTAACCAACATCCTTCTACATATCGTCGTCACTTTGCTCCTCTTTTTTCTCATCTGTCACTGCATTGAGGATCGCTGCATCGCCTTTCTGTGCAGTCTGCTCTTCCTTGTCCATCCTCTCCATACCGAAACAGTTGTGTGGGTATCCGCACGGAAGGATCTTCTCTCGACGATGTTTTTTTTGGGAGCGTGGTTGATGTATGTGAAAGATAAAGTACGGACACGCTTCTACTGGTTATCGTTACTACTATTTACGTTCGCACTTCTCTCGAAAGTGATGGCTGCGACACTTCCTATCATCCTTCTGTTGCACCACTGGTGGCGTGGTGATCTTACGAAAGAATCCTTAAAGCGCACTACCCCATTTTTCCTCCTCTCTATCCTCTTCGGCATCATTGCGCTCTTTGGAAAACGAGAACTGGTGACGATTCTCACGCCCTGGGAAACCATTCTGATGGCGGCACGCAGTACGGTGTTTTCCTTGCAACATCTCGTATGGCCCGTAGGGCTATCCCCGATTTATCCGTTTACCGGGGAGATTTCCTTGATGATACCGGGGATTGGCATATCCGTTGCACTCCTTGTTATTTTTCTAGCAGCTACGGTTCCCTTTGCTGTAGAGACGTTGCGGTGCAACGTCTCAAAAAAAATAGCTGATCAACAGGAGACGTCCCAACGGGACGTCTCTACAACAAAACGCATGTTCGTGTTCTGTTTTCTGTTTTTCATAGTCGCCCTCGCTCCCACCTTCACCACATTCGCAAAAGCGGGGGACATCTATATCAGTTCCGATCGCTACGCCTACCTTCCTTCAGTCGGCATCATTCTTCTACTTACTTTTGCACTATCAAAACTCCGTGACAGGCGCATACCCTACGCCCTTTGTATCCCTATTATCATCTTTGCTTTCCTTTCTCATCAACAATCAAACATTTGGCAGGACAGCGGCACGCTGTTCAGTCATGTCATTCGTCTCTACCCAGAGTCCGTGGCTGCACACAACAACCTGGGGATTCTGCTCCTGAAACAGGGAAAGATTGCGGAAGCAAAACACTACTTTGAAAATGCACTCGCCATTCGTCCATACGCCAAGTCTCATGTGAATCTGGGAGACATTCACCGAATGCAAAAGCAGTGGCCGGAGGCTGTCGCAGAATACGAAAAAGCGATTGCCATTGATCCGGCAGAAGTCAGCGCTCACTCCAATCTGGGACTGGTCTATGCGGCACAAGGAACACTTAAGGATGCACAACGGAAATTCGAAGACGTACTCGCGATCTCTCCGAAGAACATCGCCGCCCTCAATAACCTCGGCGCGATGTACCTGCGACTAGGAGAGCAACCTAGAGCAAGAGAGCTGCTTTTGCGCGCACTGGATATTGATCCGGGATTCACCGATGCGCGGGATAATCTTCGTCTGCTCAATTAAGTAGACGCACTATCCGTGCAAAAACCTCTTCGTCTTGGAATCTTTGACGCGCCCATCTTCGTGAATGGGTCGCGGATACTTCTGCATGGCTTCTTCGATCTTATTCAGCAAAGCCTTTGGATCATCGTCAAATACCATATTCGGAGGAATTTGCCGTTTACACAAGTCCACTAAAATATGCGGCACGGAATTGCTGATACCTCCCGTGCTTGTCAGTACGCCCACCGGATGACCTTCATCAAATGCAATAATCAATTCGTTGAGCGTGCCAACCCCTCCGCCTACGATCACCGTTCCACTCGATGAACGAATGTTGATGATATCCCGCTCCATGAACCCCATGCCCGTGTAGAGCATGATGTCATGATCATGGGGATTCCTATATTCCTGCTCATGCTCTTCTTGAGAAAAAGCCGGAGATATGCCGATCGTCAGTGCCCCTATCTCCTTCGCTCCAAGCAGAGCGTCATGCGGTAGACCTGGCGATGCTCCATTAATGAAAATGTATCCCCTCCTTCCAATCTCTCGCCCTAACTCGCGCGCCATTTCCCGCGCCTGTTCATCTTCAATCTGCGGTCCCGACGCACTCCCCATCACGCCGATTTTGATTTTATGTTTGTGTTCGGAAAATTTCATAGAATCAATTCATTATACCATTTTCATACATTATTCGCAAGATTAGTGCAAATACTTATACTTATTCATATTGTGCTCTTCATTGGTCACAGCATAGTGGATCTGGCCATCTGAGCCGTGCAGGTAGTACCAGTATTCGGATTTTTCCGGACGAAGAGCGGCCTGGATGCTCTTGATGCCGGGACTGGCAATTGGACCGGGGGTGAGGCCGCGGAATTTGCGAAGGTTATACTGCGAATCGGTATTCAGATCCGACCCCGTCAACACGCCTGTCGGTTTATCGAGGATATAGCGAACAGTTGCATCCACGCCGAGCCCCATTCCCTCGTCGTAGCGCTTCCAGAGAATGCCAGCAACAACCGGACGCTCTTCATCTGTTTGTGTTTCTTCTTCGATGAGAGCCGCCATGGTAATCATCTCATGCACACTTCGTTCTGAGGTGGCCAGATCGTCGTACAAATCGCGCAGGACCCGTGACCGGAATGCATTGAGCATGCGCTCAAGGAAGAATTTTGGTACGAAATTCCCCGGTTCAACGTAATACGTGTCCGGAAAAAGATACCCTTCCAGTTTTCCTCCCCGTCGAGCGAGATCTTTTTTGTCCGGAAGAAACTCAAAACTGGAGAAATCACATACTTTCAAACAATCCAGAATATCGCCCGCTTCGATCAGTTGCTGCTCTGCCAATAACGCATCAATATCTTTCACGGTAAACCCTTCGGGGATCGTAATGCGAATTTCTTTACTTTTCCCCGTTGTGAGAAGCATCACCACTTCCTCTGCGTTCATCGACTGATCAAAGATGAACGTGCCGGCCTGCAAAGCGGCACTCAGGCCGTTGAACGCCACATGCAGTTTGAACGCGAGTGGCGAACGAATCATTCCTTTCTCTGCAAGGAGATTGGTGATCTGTTCCACGCTCATCCCCTGCTCAATCGTAATCTGCTCGCGCTTGGCATTCTTCTTGCTTACCGGTCCCAAGTTATACCCGTACCAGAAGTACGAGCCAATGGTAGCAATAAGGAAAGTGATGATGAGTTTTCGCATGCTTGCGAATATAGTACCGCCCTGTTTACGACCCTGAAAGGCCTAATTCCCCCATCACATCCTTCATTTTGTCCGCAGCAAAAGCTTGGGCTTTCTTCATACAACGATTGATGCAGTCAACAATATCTGTGCAGAGCTCTTCGTGAGAAGGTGCCTGATTGACCACTTCGATACTGAGTACTTCCTGTTCCGCGTTCGTCACCACGCGCACGTAGCGACCTTCCGCTTCAACATGCACGCTTTTTAGTTGCTTCTTCACCTTCTTCGCATCCCGTTGCAGCCTGTACATGTCCCGCATTTTCCCAAGTCCCATATGTCTGCATACTACCTCATCCCCTCTCCCACACAAAATCCCGCTTTCCCTCCATACCAATTCGCTAGTTCATTGGAATGAATCCCATGTTTACAAAATCCCCTATTGAAGTATTTTTCTCACAAAAGAGGTAAAATATGTGATTCAATTATTTAAATAATTGAATCACCCACCTACTACTTGGCGCCCCGGACACGTCATCACATGCATCCGCATTTCGCGGCCGCGACCGTCTTCCGTGCTGATCCAGAAGCGATACTCTCCTTCAGTGGATGGCGTGACAGCATAAAACTCTTCCGGCGGGACCCAGTCTTGCACATTCTCCACAGTGCCATCGGGATAGGTAATGTGACGTAATACAAACCATTTATTCGCCCGCAGTGTGAGTGTTTCTCCTAACGGGAACGTATGGGGGATACCACGGTGAAAACGATTATTCTCCGTGATGCGTTTCTGGTAACGAGCACCGGCTTCTCCACAGGTATCCGCGACGTCTTTATTCCCCAACCTCTCAAAACGCGCATGGATCACTCCGCTTGAGTGATCGGCAATTTGCTGAAACGCGGCAAAGCTGAGATCCATATCCCGACCGTGCACGTATGGTCCGCGATCGTTGATGCGCACGATGACGCTCTGATTGTTTTCGATATTCGTCACACGAACCAACGTATCGTGCGGAAACGTTCTGTGTGCTGCCGTCAGTTCGTGCATATTGAATGTTTCCCCGAATGCCGTTCCGTTTCCATGAAAATCATCTGCATAGAAACTTACTTCATGCACTTCCTCTTGTAGCATCGTATCCAATGTATTCATAAGATCGATCAGTCTCTCTTCAGTCACAAGACTGTATAAATCTTCTTCCTGAGAAAGGACAGGGTAACGCGCCAGCATTGCCGGCAAGTCTTCATATTCCATATCATCAGGATCATCGATATTACGTGTACGGTACGTCCAGACAAGCGCATCACGAAGCACAAGCGCATCATTCGGATGAAATTGGTCGTTGTCCTGATCGAGAATCTTGCGTCGTTTCGCCCACGTGATTTCCTTGTAGCCTTTGTCCCCTTCCTGCACGTCCGTGAATGGTGTGATTTGTTCCGTCTCGTACGCCGGACGAAGAATACTCGTCCAGATCATCAGGAACCCATCACGTCGCGAGAGAGGTTGCGACTCCGCCTCGCGAGCAAGAAGCGGCGTTGTAATGAGGAAAGAAAACAGAACTGGTACTAGGAATTTCACAGAGCATCATAGTACCCCCTCCCCCGCCCCTCCCTCAAGGGAGGGGAAACACAGGAGCTTCACAGTTCCTTTAGAGTGCCTTCCATCCTTCCGCACGCAATTTGCTGTAGAGCGAACGAATATATTTTTCATGCAAGGACCGAATGGTTGACGGTCCTGCAAAGCCCGCAGATGGATGACTGCGCGTACGGATGATTCCTTCCGCAATCTGGTACTCCGTTACCGCCTCTTTGGTGAGTGGACCGAAGTTACCGTTGATTTCTTCTTGTGGAAAGTACCCCGACTGTGCCAGCAGCGTTTGCAACGCCCGCACATCGTCCCCGCTCTTCCCCTCTTCCAGAAACCGGTCGACAAGCGCATTTCGCTGCTGAAGCAGATGAACGATTTTCTGTCTATCAAGCAATTTATTCGCATACCACTCCACCCAGCGCTTGGCGATGACAGTTTGCAGGCTGCGACTGGTCAGGGGACCGATCGTTCCCGCTCCCGGACTATCCCTATCACCTGCAAGTGCGTGCTTCTGCTGAAACACGAGAATCGCATCGAAGACATCTTGGTCATACGTACCGTCCGTACGCCCATGATAATACCCTAAACGACGCAGGAGCTTCTGTGCTCGCGCGATATCCTGACTCTCCGTTTCGGATGAGACGTATGGAATATCTTTTCGGCGTTCGGCCCACTCCCGTGCGGCAAGGAGCATTGCCGCTATGTGTTCGGTCAATTGGTCACTGGGTTCGGTGAGAGCGTACTCTGTCAGAAACTGCTGCAAGCTTTCCTGTGTGCGATCATCGAAAATTCCTGTCAGGGATCCTGCAAAGTACCCGGTGTCTCGCAGTGTTTCCTGCAATATTTGGACAGACATGCCTCGCTCACCAAACCGCGGACGCATGGCGAGCAACCCTGCATGCGCAGTGTAGTATCGTTCCAGACGATCCATATCCAGCGGAATGTGTTCGGGTGAAAATGATACGGTCAGCGCATCCCCTCCTCCTGGAGGATACACTGTTCCGCGCAGTTGTTGCTCGCCAAAAGAGAACGCGCGTGCCAACCCTTCCTCACCCTCCCCTATCCAGATATCCAATCGATGCAGACCGTTTTTCTGCTCTTGAATGGCCCCGCCACGATCATGGACGATGAACGTGCCGAGTCCCGGCAAAAAAACCTTTGTTCCAAAAGGATACCGCGGCGGCGCCGCGATCATTCCCGCATAGACTTCCGTCCCATCAGCGGCATGGATGCCTTGACCGTTGTAGGACCGATCTGCTTCCAACCCTCCCAGAACGTAGCAGCACTGATGAGGCTTCGGCGAGTAGTACGCCGTGATGAGAAAATCCTGTTCGAACGACTCTGTGGGAAACGGATCAATGCTCCAAGCGCGCAGCGGAACACTGCCTGCGATACAGAGAATGATGAGAACGACGTGTATGGGTATACGTTTTTGCACAAGTACAGTATATCATGCGTGACTTTTCCATTTACTTGACATATACCATACTCTCGATTCTCATCCCCCACTTTCCGGGGAAATAGACTCCGGGTTCAATGGCGATCACCTCGTTTTGCAAGAGCTTCTGTTTCGGCGCATGTGACGAAATAGTGATGCCCTCATGAACATCGAGTCCCACGCCGTGTCCAAGAGCGTGAGTGAACGCCTGTTCTATCCCCTCTTGTGCAAGAAGAGCTCGTGCAATTCTATCGAGCTCGTGATTCGTCCTTCCTGACAACGCTGCTTGCACAGCGTTATCGTGTGCCCGCATCAAGACACCATGCACACGTTCCTGCTCAGTTGTTTTTCTCTTCGTGAAGAAGACTCGACTGAGGTCGCTGCAGTATCCGTCTACTCGCACGCCCATGTCGATCTGCACAATATCCCCCTTCTTCAACCGCAGCGCTGTGAGATGATGATGAGGATGGCTCGTGTGCTTGCCGAATGCCACGATGGGGTCGAAACTGAACTCATCCGCACCGAGCTCATGCGTCCAGACACGCAACTTCCATGCAAGCTCTCGTTCTGTTGGCTTGCTTCGCAGCGCTCCCGGAATACGCGTCAGAATATCTTTGGTAATGCGTTCTGCTTTTTTCATCGTTCGAATTTCCTCTGTCGTTTTCTGTCGTCGCAGTTCCTCGACCAGACCCGCTGCAGGAAGGAGACGTGTGTTGGAAAAGTGCTTTTTCCATCGCTTCAGTTGAAGCACTGTCACATGATCACCTTCAAAAAGACACTGTTTTGTGCGCCCAATTTCTTTTGACAATTCAGCAATTGATGTTATAGAAACTCCTTTGTTGACGCTTTTCTTCACCTCCTCTGTATACCGTGCATCCACAAATAGAGTCATTTTTCCCGGAGCAATCACCAATCGTCCAAAACTGACCTCTGCGCCTGTGAGATAGCGAATATTGGTACTATGTGATATCAGGAACCTTTTGACCTTCTGATCTCGTAGAATTCTGGAAGAAATGTGCTGCATACGTGTTTGTATAGCATTTTACACACTATTTTGGTATACTATTATGATACTTTTCACACATACACACATGAAATATTTTCTCCTCTCGATCACACTGTTTCTCTGCGCTCCTGCGCTCGTTTCTACGACTGTTGAGCCTCTTGTTCCTCAGGCGATAGCCGCAGCAAAATTTACCGGCGGTGGTCTGGATGCCGGGATTCAAAAAGGCCGTGATGTACAGGGAGTCTCCAACCGCTCTCTGCGAGAAACGATTATTAACATTCTCACTAATGTGCTCGACTTCGTTGGCGTTCTAGCTGCTGTCGCTGTGATCCTCTCAGGACTCTTCTACATCGTCAGTCTCGGCAATGAACAGACAAAAGAGAAAGCAAAAAATATCCTCATGTACACGGTTATCGGACTGCTCATTATTCTCTTTGCTCGAGGAATTGTGACCTTTATAACTGATCTTGCATAACGCACTCATGGAACGGGCACTCACGCAGCGCTGGCTCACCGTCCTTGGAAGTTTTTTTGCACTCATTGCTATTTCCGTCAGTGCGCGTGGCGTATTTCTTTTGGGACAAGCACTCAACCAGACAGCCATCCCAACAGAAACCTTTCAAGTACATTCGGGAGATATTGTCGAACTGCTTCCTGTACATAACCTTCCATCCCCCGTCTATAGTTGGATCCTCACGCAGGATCGCACATTCTTGGAAGCCGGTCAGGATCGTGTGTTTCGCACACGTCTCATTCAACCGGGTACCTACATACTGAATGCAGAAATTACCGTCTCCGACCGAAGCCAGCGCATCCGTCGTGTCTTCCAAATCCAAGTCGCAGATCAGGCTCCACTTCCTGAAGAAAATGACTCCACATTTATTGTTGACCTTGTACGCACTGAGCCTGGCCTTGAAGGAGAAGACGAAAATATGTCCGTCATTCTCGAACAAGAGACACAGTTACTGAAACTCCTTCCTCTACAGGAAGGTGTCGGCTCCCTCGGTATCGATTTGGATGTACTGAATGATGACAACAGTGACAATAATCCGCGAAATGATGTGAATAACGCAGGAACATTCTTCTATGAAACAGGATCACCGATATTCATCTGGTTTGCGGACAGTCTGCAGGAACAGGAAATCGTTGTGCATGCACAAGTGGCTGGCGGCGTCCTACAGGAACAACCATTCCGGGTTCTCTCCAGTTCCTTTGCCCGTTCACAGGGACTTGTGGACTTACGTGTTGATTTTTCTGCAGAGGCGACTGACGCACTCTCCTATCAATTCACACCACTCTTCCCGGATGGAACACGGCCAAGTATTCCTGTGATCTATGAGTGGGATTTTGGTGACGGACAAAATAGTCTGGAAGAAAACCCACTCCACGCATACGAAACATTTGGCTCATATCCTGTCGGCATTACTGTACGCAATTTGAACACAGGAAATAAACTCGGTTCTCGTGTACGTGAAATCACAATCGACGCTCCGCCTATCCTGCCAGATGAAGAAGGACCATCAGAGGTGGAGAAACAACAGCTGTTAGACCAAGTGGAAGGAGAGCAGGAAGAAGAACCTACAGAAGAAGGTGGCGGATCCATGATGGGGATTATCTTCGTTCTGGTGCTTATTCTCGCTGTGCTTGGAGGAGCAGGGTTTGGCGTCATGCTTCTCATACGCAAAATCCGCGCACGGAAAGCAGATGCAGTACAGGAAGAAGCTGCGAAAGAAACACCCCCACAAGAAGGACAGGAGGATACTACAAAAGAAGAGAAGCCATCTGTTGATGTGGAGAAGAAAGAGTCTACAGAAAAAGAATCATCTCAGGAAAAACCTCAAGAGGCATCAGCGGATTCCGGTGAACCGGATTGGCTGAAAGATTCCGGTGATACACCTGCAGACAAGACAGAACCTTCCGCACCGGAGCAAAAGAAAAATGAAGAGAAAAAGAAAGACATGCCTTCGGCACTTGATAGCGCAACTGGGTCTGTGGATACAAAGGTAACACCTCCACCACCAGCGCCTCCTCAAACTCCGACTGACAAGAAACCTGCAGAACCCAAGAATCCGAACATGAAACCACCAACACCACCTGCTAAACCGGCAGAACAGAAACCAGCAGCACCAACTCCACCGAAATCTCCTGCGGCTCCTCAGCAGCAAAAGCAAACTCCCCCACCTCCACAGCCGGCAGCACCCACTGCACCTCCACCACCCAAACCTCCTGCAGCTCCGGCAACACCACCTGCACCAACAGCACAAACCCCTGCACCTTCAAAACCACCAGAACCTCCTCAGCAAAAAACTGCAGCATCACCAACGCCACCTCCAACGAAGCCACCTGCTCCAACACCACCTACCCCAAAACCACCTACCCCTCCGACTCCTAAGCCTGCAACACCACTTGCACCGCCAGTAGCTCCTGCTCAACAGAAACCAGAACCTCCGAAGGCTCCACCTCCACCAAAGCCGCCGGCACCACCACAGCAGAAGCAAACTCCACCACCTCCGAAACCTCCACAACCTCAACCTGAGAAGAAACCTGCTCCACCTCAGCCAAAGACAGAACAGAAGAAACCAGAACCTCCGAAAAGTCCTCCCGCACCAAAAAAACCTGCAAGCAATGCTCCAAAAAAGAACACGACGGAAACACAGGCAACACCACCTCCCCCTATGAAGAAAGAACAGAAAGAGGAGAAGCAGGAATCACCGGATAATCAAAAAGAGGAAGATACGAAAGATGATGATGAAACAGTTGCTGTGATTCGTGCAGAAGGTGTTGAAGAAACACAGAAGAAGTCGGAAGAAAAGGATGATGCAAATCCCCCTCCCCTAGCCCCTCCTTCGAGGGAGGGGAAACCATCGGAACCTCCAAAGGATTCTCCCAAGAAAGAGGAGTCTAAACAGGATAATCCTGAAAAAAAGGAGGAATAGACGTCGATCATATGGAAAGAAGTGTTGACAGGACTTTGCTCCATCAAGCATCATGAGAGAACACTGCTACTTTTCACCACAGCTACTTTGTGCTGCGCAGCACATTCCACTTGTTTCTTCCGGTGAAATATCCGGAGAAAGGAGATTCCCATGTCTCGAGACAACGACCAAAAGATGAAACCCGGTATTTCCGGGCCCAAAGCATTCCTGATGATGCTGATCATGCTCGTTCTCACCGTTCTCGGTGTCCATGGCGGCGGGCTTGACTCGCTGATCAAAGGATGGTCGCCGCTCAGCTCGGTCCAGAAGGAGCGTCAGAAGGGGTACGAGTACCAGGAGACACTCCTGGCCGAACTCCAGCAGGAAGCCGTGCAACTCAACCAGTTCCGCAGCGAACTCACGGACGTCATCAAGCTGTCCCAGTCGCCGCTTCCGGCCGTGAAACCGGCCCCAAACAAGGCCGACTACAAGGATAACTTCGGCGGCAGCTGGCGGTACGACGAAGCCATGGACGCGCATCGCACCTCGGCGAAGGCGTACAACAACGAGGTTATCAGCCGAAAGGCGGTGGCCGAAGACTACTTCGAGAACGTCCAGCACTTCAACAAGCAGGTGACCGCCTTCTACGAGAAGGCCGAGGGGCTCGATGCTTCGCACACCAAACTCTTCAAGGAGAGTGTGCAACCCATCAGTATCCTCGCAACGCGCCCGTACGATGTCGTGCGAATGAGCAACTGTGAAGTGCCGGTCGTTCCGACCGCCACGAAGAAGGTTGCCACCGACGAATAATGGCAAACCTCCATGACAACCCGTAACAAGTAGCAGTACCCCCCACACCAACCGGTGGTGTGGGGGAGATTTTTGGTATTCTCTTCGCAAAGAGAATCGTTTACCATAAATAAGGCCGGTTCATTATGAGCCTGTCGAACGGCGAGTGTAGCTCAGTGGTTAGAGCATCTGGTTGTGGTCCAGAGGGTCGTGGGTTCGAATCCCATCACTCGCCCCACCTACATGGGATTGAAGGTATGAATTGGTGGTTTTTGGCTTCTGTAAGCTAATGTTGGGTTCGCACCCGGAAGGGGTCATGGAGATGGCGGAGGGGTTAAAACGGAAGTAGGCGCGGGCCATTCGGTGCGGTTCTTGCCAGTAAATCTCTACTCGTTCGACCAGCATTTCCACTAACATCCGTTTTTCCGGGTATTTCACCTTTTTGATCCGATACTTCATGCGTTCGGAAAAGTCTTGGAGATGCTTGCAGGCGGCATCGTAGTTTCCGATTCTCAGGAGGGTGGTTTCGAGATCCTTCTTCTCCGCGTAGGCAGTGTCGCGCTCCTGGGTAAAGACCGCGGCGTATTCCTCGCGTTGCTCGTGGGTGATATTTCCATCGAAATAATCCTTCTGGACGCGCTGCAGGCGGTGGTTGGCCTTTGAGAGAGCTTCCTGGCAGACATGCAGCTGTGCTTTCAACTTCTCCGTGCTGCTATGATCCTCCATTTGCTCCTGATGCAGACGCAGAAACTCGTCCGGATTGTCAATTGCCTTCTCGATGTATTCCCACACGAACTTTTCTATCGGTCCGGCCGCGATACTCAGGCTTTTGACATGCTTGCCGTCCTTGCTGAACTGTTTTCGTCGGTAATTCTTCGTCTGTTTCGCCGAGAGGTATCCGATGAATCCCTTTCCGGTCTCGAGATCCACGAGCTTGCCCCGCAGCAGATACTGCTTTTTCCCGCCGCCGCGAGGGGTTGTCCGGCAGACGTCGCGGAGTCGTTGCTGCGACTGAAGAAACGTGATGTCGTCGATAATGGACGGAACGGAGATGGTGATCCACTCTTCTTCGGGCAGCTTGACGAATCGCCGGGGTTTGCTGCTCACTTTCTTGTACCGGTTGGTTACGATGTATCCGCGATACTCCTCCCGCTCAAGCATGTGTTTGAGCGAATCGGGATACCACTGTGTTCCTCGCGATCGGTTGTTCGACGTCGCCTTGGCAATGCCAAGTCGGTTCAACTCTCTGGAGATCCATTCGAAGTTCCGGTTGTCATGCACGAACCACGAGAAGATTTGGCGAATAATCCGTGCTTCCTCTTCGACGACTTCCAGCCTCTTTCCGCGCTTGTCCGGATTGGGCACACCTCTGTATCCGTACGGAATAGTGCCTCCGGTGTAGTTCCCCGCCCGCGCCGACGCTTTGCGGCCCTCTTCGGTGCGCATGCGGATGTTTTCCCGCTCAAATTCCGCCAGTGATCCGAAGATCTGAAAAATGAGTTTGCCGATGGGACCGGTGAAGTCGAGATTCTCTTTCATCGACGCAAACCCCACGCCGTGCTTGCTCATTTCCTCGAAAAGGAAAATCAGGTCAGCCAGGTTTCGTGCCATACGGTCGATTCGCCAGACGAGGACCAGATCGACTTCGTTCTTGCGAACAAGCTTGCGCAGGTTTTCCAGCTGTTGTCTACCTTCCATGCGGGCGCCGGAGCCGATGTCGAAGAAGTGCCACCCCGGGCAAGTGACCCATCCTTTCGAGGCGTTCTGATGCACGTACTCCTGAAGCTGTGCCAGCTGGAAATCAGGACTAAATCCCTCCGTACTTTGCTCCTCGGTGGATACCCGCATATACAGGGCGACGCGCACGGAGTGAACAGCGGATGATTGCACTTTTATTGGCAGGATTTCACTGGCTGCAGGCATTGTGGAATTGGGAAAGTGGCGATTCATCCTAGTAGACGAACAGCGCATGCCAAAGCGAATTCACTTGTCATCGTGTCTATGCGCAGGCTGGTCAACATTTCGGGAAGATGAGTACAAGGATCTTGACAGGTGTTTGTAATGACGTAGCGTAGTCACCTTTTATATGTGGCCGCTTCTCATCCGCTTTGCGCCGAGGCTTGTCGTGCAGCTTACGCATGCGCTCCCAAGCCGCCCGTTACCGGTCTCGCCGTATCGCGAGGATGCACAGGCACTGCACCGTCGTGGCCTTCGCTCGCTGGACACTCTCGTTGCCGCGAGCCCCTACCGGGCATGCGATACCGTGTGGCGTAGTTGATGGTGGAAAACTTCTTGGCCAGGTGGTCCTCAACACCTTCCTCGAAGTTGTGACCGGACAGAGAAAGAAGCGGCGTGATCCGCTGTTGGACGACGCCGTACTCCTCCATGAAGTCTTGCCCGGCCCGTTCCGCCAGCCGGAACCGCAGGAATCGCTCACATTGTTCAAGGCGGACGAACTGCGTAACGTCCGTGGGCGTCAGCCGTAGCGAGCTTTTGGCAGCCAGAACAGGAAGTGAAACCGTCGCAGCCGGCATGAGCAATTTGCCTCGCAAACTGAGGCGGGGGCCAACGCCAGAAGGCCACCCGCCGCCTTCGTCACATAGTCACCACATGACTCCTTCGTGTTGTACACCTACACGCCTCTAACCAGCAACAATCTCCGTCAGCATTCGCTTAACGTAAGTGGCCCGGTCGTCTTTCTGGAAGAGGACGTGGCACTTCTCCAGGTCGGCCTTCGGAATTCCGTCTCCCCACATCGGGATCGTCTTGTACAGGGTCGGCGAGACGATGTACGAATTCAGGATGACGGACAGATCGTTGAGTCGTGTCTCGATTTCCTTGATGGTGCGGTAGAACTGTACCTTTGGGTTCGACAGGCCGTCATCCAGGTTCCGCAGTCCCTTCGGATCAACGAAGGTGACGTACTGCTTCTTGCCGACCAGGAGCCACAGGATGAAATCGGGATAGAAGTTCCCGGCCTCGAAGAAGCCGATGCCCCTTCGGCTGATGTTGCGGAGCAGGTAAAGCTCCCGCTCCTGGAAGAAGCCCTGGTTCGCATCGTAAAAGGTCCGCAGGTCGGCCACGAAGTCCCGCTCCCCCTCATTCAGTGACACGGGACTGACCTCTACGAGTTCGCTTTTGAAGTGGAGAAGCGGCTGGTAGAGATGCCGGCCAAACCAGAGGGCCTGGAGGTTGCCGAACGACCAGTCCTTGGAGAAGGTGCCGTCCTCGATCATCTCCTTCAAGGTTTCCAGGTTCGTCTTGATGGCGTCGGCGGATTGCTCGATCAGCAGGCGGTACTCGTGGACGAAGTTGGGGTCGTCTTCCCGTAGCTCGTGGTACTCCAGGTGGTCCGCCTCCCACTCCTGCTTCTTGTGCTTGTAGTAGCGGTCGATGTACTTCTTCAGCAGGGCGACGGCGATCTCCTCCCAGCGGCGAACCCGATCGAACCTCGTGAACTCCATTTCCTCCTTGGGGATGTAGAGCCTATACCAGTCGGGTTGCTTCAGCAGCTTCATGATGCTCTGTGGCGGCAGGTTCAGGTTGAACCATGCTCGTTCATTCTTGAACCGTTGCAACTCGAACCAGATCGAATCGAAATGCATGAAGGCCAGGTGCTTGTCCTCGAAGCTGCACTCGTCGGGCACGGCCACGTCACTGGTCTGGACCACCCCCTTGCTCTGCCGGGATTGAATCTTTGGATACCAGTTCAAGACGACCCTGTGTTTGAGCAAGTATTGGCTCGGCTCGTCCAGCGTCGGCTTCGGCCCCTGCCGCTTGAAATCTACCCCTTGCTTGAGGCGGATGCTGGTCAGGTTCTTGCCGTCCAGGTTCTTGACCACTGGCAGGACGAACTCGATGCGGTCCTCGTTGGCGGGCAGCCCTTCGTCCTCTAGGTACTCCTTGAACTGCTGCATGTACGAAGCCCGGATACCGAAGATGTTCAGCGTCTCCAGCACGTGGATGTATTGCGGCTTGTCGATGTCCTTGAGGGCACTGCTTCGTTTCAGGCACAGGTCATGGCCCTTGAGCCGGACGCCACGTCCGAAAAGCTGGATGATCTCCGACCCCTCGCTTTTGCCGACGTTCATCAGGCCCATCGTGCTCACCCGCCAACTGTTCCAGCCTTCCATGAACTTCTTTGAACCGATGAGGATGTTGACGGTCGAATTCTTCTCCTTGAGCCGGTCGAACAGCGAGCCGGAAAACTCCTTCTCGGTGACGACCAGTTCTTCCTGCTCATCGCACAGCTTGCAAAGCTCGCTGGCGTCGCCCACATTGATGAGGCCGAATGGCTCGTTATCACCGAGCCGCAGGGCGATCTCGCCGTCCGTGCCCTTGAGGTTCTCAACGTGCAGTGCCGCCTGGCTCGCTGAATTGAACAGCACCTTCACGATGTCGTCAAAGGCTTGCTCTCCGTCCATGCCGCACTTGGCGAGGTAGGCGAAGGCCGTGGCGAATATCTCGTTCCCCCGCTGGTCGTGCAGGCCGGGCTTGCCGCTCAGGAGCCGGCCGAGCAACTGTATGGAATGCTGCCGATCCTTCACGAACTCGGCCAGAAATAGGAGGATGTCCACCACGTCGGAGACTTTGCGGCGGTTCTCCGTCCGTACCGCCGTCACCCTGCCGCCGACGAATACCCAGAGCGGGTTCTCCAGGTGGAACGGCTTGAACTCGCCCGCCTTGTCGTGGAAGAGCCGCTGTTGCTGGTAGAAGGCGAGGAGGCAGGCGGTCAGGTAGAGTCGGCGTTTGTCCTCGTCCGTGTCGTCGGCGAGATTGAGAATGCGGTAGTCCTTGCCGAAGCCGTCCTTGTAGAAATACTTGTACGAATAGTCGAACAGGATGCACTTGGCGTATTCCTGTTCGAGTTGACCCCGGCCCTTCATCGCCTGGCCAAACGTAGCCGAATACTCGAACGAGAAGCCCTGCTCGCATAGCCGGTTGCGGGCCTTCATCCAGGCCCCTTCCTTGCTGCCAGTCGCTCCACGATGCCCCTCGTCCACCAGCACGAGGTTATTCCCCTCGAAGGCGTCGATGGCCACGGTCTTCACGCCCATCTCCTCGGCCAGCTTCGTAATCTCGATGATCTCTATGGCCTTGCCGGCGAACAGCGTCTTCGCCGCCTTCGAGAAGATGTCAGCATCCATGCCGGCCGCATGAAACTCTTCAAGGTGCTGACGGGACAGCCCTTCGTTCGGGGTCAACAGGATGATACGGTTCAGTTCCTTTCCTCGACCGTGCAGGGCCAGGTAGTGCTGGTACTGGAGGATGTTGACGTGCATCAGCAGGGTCTTGCCGCTGCCGGTGGCGTTCCAGAAGGCCAGTTTCCGCAGTTCGCCCGCCTCGTAGGGGGTGATGCGGTCCCGGTCAGGCTTGTCGCTGTTGAACTTCTCGACGTGGGCGTTCAGGTCGGCCAGCAGTTGGTCGGGGTCACGGAAGAACCGGTCCAGGTAGACCTCGGTGAAGAGCAGCGACAGCCATTGGAAATACTTCCAGCGGATCGGGGAGGCCCGGTGCATGAAGAACGGTGCGCAGCCTCAAGAACGTCTGGTGATCCTCGCCGGCAAGGAAACGGATCAGGTGGAGCTGGACTTCGAGAGGGAGCTTCTCCAAGAGGATGCCAAGATCCCGCTGTAGCAGCGTACGCATGTCCGGGCGCTGCAACTCTCGGAAAAGCCGCACCGTATCTTCGGCATCCTGCAATCCGAAAAGGGCGAAACGGGGATCGGACAGCGCCACATCAAGTGGCATCATCTCGCTCAGGGAAGTGCCAGATGACAAGATTCCAGGCAATTCCCTCGGCTGCTCGGCGTCGAGCAGGATCACTCTGCGAATTGCGCCGGACTGATCGACTTCGGCCAACGCATTCGACGCAATCGCAACGCGGCGTCCGAGGATCTGTTTGTCATGCCGACGTGGGTACGGGAGCGCGTGTTGCGTTCTCGCCGGATCCTGCAGAATCGAGCCAAGGGACGAACGCACGTCGTACTCTTTTGTTGTGAGAGGGCTGGCGGGGGCGCTGCGTCCGGGAGTCGATGGGGATCTAGTGGAACGGGCATCCCATTCCTGGGATTCCAGAGGGGTCATGATGCGACCATACCATGATTCTCATTCTTGTCATCCCCCTTATCTGAAAACACCCCAGTTTGTACGTTTTTACGCCATCTTCATTTCCTGACGCCAGGAGAATAGCCTCATCTGTTTCGGCGGACTCCTTTCATGGCGCCGGGAGAGCGGTTTGAGTGAGGATTGCATGAAGGCAATAAATGAATCGCCATTGAATCTCAGCGCGCGTTTATTCAAAAACAATTCATACAACGACAGCACCCCGATAACCAGCGTTTGGGTGGATTCTTGAATGGCAAGAAACGTAATGGTGGAGACCAAAACCGCAAGTTGAATGAGGGCAATAAGATTGACGAACTTCTGGTATTTCAGAACACGGATTGCTTCGATATTGACTTTTGTTTTGGCTCGCCGGAAGATGTTTTCAATGCCCCAGCGATCGCAGTACATGTTCACGATCTTCTGCACGCCGTAATCCTGCCAACGGAGGTTGGTAATGAGCCGACTCGGTTCTTGGTTCTCCAGATGATTGTGAACGACAACGGTCATCAAACCAATGCCCCAATCCGTTCCCCGTTCGTTCTCCCCGGGAAGCCACACGACATGAACACCGCCAGGGAGATTTTTCACGCACAGGTTCTCCCCGGTTTTTGCGATGATGACATGGCGCTCTTCTCTTAGTCTTGCAATGAATCGTATGTCATGCACCTGACGACAATTCCGAAAGAATTGTTTGTCGTCGTTGCCGCGGTCAAAGACCCAGATGCATTTGCCATGCAGTTTCCCCGAGAGTTTCTGCACGATGTGATGCCGTGTCTGGTTCGCTGTCTGTTGGTATGCATCATGAACATGGAGCTTCAGAAGCACATTGTTCATCCCGACGCCATGCAGGAGAAAGCCTGGTGAGGGCTGTCTCCTGCTGCCGTCGAACGTGTCGCTGAGCCTTTCCATTTTTGTGGCATACTCTTTACTGATGTCAGTGCAGTCGTAGGCGATGATGGTGTCTTTGCGAAGACCGCGTTTCGCTTTGCGAAACGCCAAAGCATCCACGCGCTCTGTGAGATGGATGTTTCCGAGATGATAGGAATAGTTTTCTGCCTGTTTCTTCATCGTCAGATCGTCATACTGTGCTAAGGTTCTTAAACTTGGCTTTCCTGCAGAAAAGAATACCCGCATGCTTTCCTCCACAGTTTTCTGCTGTGGACGGGTCAGAGAAGCACAAATGGATCTGAGGTTGTTTCGAAGGGTGTCATGGACGTACTTGTGCATAGAAATTCGGGGGAAGAAATGATGTGTCGTCAAGATTTTACCACCCGTTTTTCACTGTATTAGGAGTTGATTTACTTCGAACATTTGATATCAGGAGGAAAAAAGCGGGTGTTTTTCGGGAGTTGAATATTGCGCACATTTACATTTAGTGATATAATGCCAATAGTTCTTCCCCCCTGCATTTACCCCTCAAATGCACCACTCAGGAGTCGGAAGAAACAAATACTAGCAGGTTGTTCTCGGTCATAATTTCATACGGCGTTTTGTAGCGCAAGCATTTGCGCGGTGTGTGGTTCAACCAG
>Ga0210057_1002055_pt1 | contig 29463 bp, 25 predicted proteins | sample CryGeyCG2114_010_2_FD_183968 | JGI IMG/M metagenome (GOLD analysis project Ga0210057, IMG submission 183968) | Groundwater microbial communities from aquifer - Crystal Geyser CG10_big_fil_rev_8/21/14_0.10 (SPAdes) (version 2) | ecosystem: Environmental > Aquatic > Deep subsurface > Groundwater ...
AGATCAGGGTGATGGTGAAAATGAAGGCAAATTTTAAAATTAATTAAAATAAAAATAGAACGAAAAGGATCGCCTTTTAGGCGACCCCATTCATCAAGCCACCGCCTTTGGCGGGGGTGTTCTGACTAAATTTTTAATAAATCCTTGACAAACTTTTAATAAAATAGTAATATGTCAAAAAATTAATTTTGTTATTTTCCAAAAAATCCGGAGGTTGTGATGTTTACCCTAGCTATTATCGTTGCTGTGCTTTTAGTGTCTGCTCTGCTGGTTGTCGTCAAAAGAAGCAAAAATAAAAATGAGGACAACGATGAATTGAATCGGCTATCAGAATATTTAGAAAAAATAAAAAAAGAACCCAAAAATAAAAAAGTAACCATCTGTCAATGTCAGATTGGTTTCCGGATTGAAGACAAATGGTTTGAATTCAACAGCGGGAAAAAATTCTTTTTTAAGCATAAAAAAACTTTTTCCAAAGCCAAGGAAAAAATTAGGGACAATACGCGATGCAACATAGTTAAAGAAATGGTTTTATAAAAAACCAAAAAGCCTGATCAAACAGGCTTTTTTATTTTTGAACGATTGGGAGGTTCTTAATTCGACTATCTGTCATTCCCGTCCGCCAGTCGGCGGATAAACTCCGGCGAGTAATCTGAGATCTTTAACCTAATTATCTGTCATTCCCGCGCAGGCGGGAATCCAGACCTTTTTAAAAACACCAAGAGCTTAGGAATTTAAAATATCATCATATAAATCATGCCAAGCACTATTGTTTTTTTCTATTAATTTTATTTTCCAGGCTCTATTCCACTTTTTAATTTGTTTTTCTTTGACAATCGCCTCTTTAATGCCAAAAATTATTTCATAATAGACTAATTTGTCTATTTTATATTTTTTGGCAAAACCGTCGACTTCACCTGTTTTATGTTGACTAATTCTTCTGATTAAGCTGTTGGTTACACCTATGTACAGAGCACCGTTTTTACGATTAGCCAAAATGTAAACAAAATATGGTCGGCTTATCATATTGATTTATTAAAAAATTATTAACCACAGGACAAGGGCTGGATTCCCGCCTGCGCGGGAATGACAGTCTTAAGGAGTTATATTTTAGATTACTCGCCTGCGCGGGAATGACAGTCTTAAGGAGTTATATTTTAGATTACTCGCCTACGCGGGAATGACAGTCTTAAGGAGTTATATTTTAGATTATCCGCCGACTGGCGGACGGGAATGACAGTCTTAAGGAGTTGTATTTTAGATTACTCGCCTCATACCTGCAACGCCATATGTAAACCAAATAGCGGAGGTGATTTATGTTTATGCGCTGATAATGGCAAAAAATCTCTTAAGTGAAACGGCGGATAACCGCTTTAACCACACCTTGAACAATCAGATCCTGAACGTAAATTGGTGCCATGGAGCTATTGGCTGGTTGTAAACGAATGCGGTTAGTTTCTCGATAGAATTTTTTTAAGGTAGCGTAGGCATTATTAAGAAGTGCTACCACCACATCACCGTTGGCCGGCGACGGATTGCGTTCTACCACCACATAGTCACCGTCTAAAATACCGTCTTCAATCATAGACTCACCCTTAACCTGTAAAACATAACTATTAAAGCTGTCTGTCACAAAATCAACCGGCACAGCGATAGTTTCTGTACTTTCAATAGCCTCAATCGGCTCACCGGCAGTAATCAGGCCAGCCAAGGTCAACTCTACAGCCTGAGCCCAGTTGGGCTTAACCTTAACCAGTTCAATAGAACGAGGCCGATTGTAATCGGTGGTTAGAAAACCCTTGTCAGCCAAAGCTCTGACGTGTTCATGAATAGTGGCCGGACTTGATAAATTAAAAGCTTCGCCAATCTCCCGATAACTGGGGGCATAGCCTTGCTCGGCTTCAAAGCTATTGATAAAATCCAGAATTTGTCTCTGGCGACGAGTAAGTTTTTGATCACCCATATGATTAATTTTCAAATTAACAATTTTCAATGGTAAAATTTTAAAATTAAAAATTAAACATTGATTGTAAATTGTTAATTTGTAAATTGTTAATTATTTATAATTATAGCCGAACAAAAACCGAAAGTCAAGAAAAAAAAATATTAGCCAAAAGACTTAGTTTTATTGGCTAATTCTGCGAATGCAAATAGTATAACTGAGCACATTATTTTTACTCCTAATCTGGCTGGCCCCGTTCTCGATGGGTTGGCTTACCTGAGTAGCGTTTAGTTCATTAGATGGCGCAAAAGTATTATAACAAACAGTGGCTATTTGATAACCATAAAGTTGAGTATAGGACGGCGAGGAGCAAAGACTAGATCCTGGCGGCGGCGAATCGGTAGCGGTGGTATATTTTTTAATTTCTTCTACACTAGGCCAATACCAATCGTTGGAACCATTTACATTAAGATTGTCGCAATATTGTCCGTTATAAAAATTATTTATACTCAATCCCTTCATAACTGTTTCCTGATTATAAAAACCATCATAGCTATCATTGGCGCCAGTTAAACTACTTTGATATAAAAGATTACCTGTCCATTCGCTATAACCCAAAAAATAATAAGAGCTACCATCCACATAAGGATAAATTAATTTATAAGTACCGGCATTGGGGCCACTGGGGATACTATAACCACTGGCAAATAAAATACCACCATCGCACAAAGATCCTTGAGCGCAAGAACCGCAACAATTTTTAGCCACATCGTCACAGGCACAGGCAACATTTTGAGTGCAAATAATCCCCGGCCTGGCGATACATTCCCCTGCCTGCAAATCACTAACCTTGCCGGCTAAACAATAAGTCAAGGTGTATGACTGGCCACCACTGCCCTGAACATAAGTATATTCGTCAGGGCAGGTGCCACCAATATAGGGCGTTGGGTTTTGAGGAATTTTTTGCATGTAAACTTCAGTTCCATTACGACTAACCAAAGAACCGCCAGGAGTGAACTCGGCATCAGTTGGATAACCGCCGTTTTCTTCGGCAAATATATCCAAGGCATGTTGAATTTGTCTAATGTCTGATATACGCCGAACATCAGTCGCCCTGTCTCTGGCGCTAAACAACATGGTTGTGGCAAAAGTGGCCAAAATACCGATAATCACAATAACTAAAAGAACTTCGATTAAAGTGAAGCCGAAAATTGCTTTATTTTTTCTCCTTATATTTAGCATTTAATTAATCTCTGACACAGCGAAGATTGAAACCGTTGTTTAATTTATTACCGCTGTAGCGATCAGACTGTGATCCACTAGTCAATCTACGATACCAAGAATTAAAAATCGACTTTTGAGTTGAAGACCAATAATAAGCTTCTGAACCTTGGTCATAAAAAACTGAAATAGCAAAACGATAACCAGATAATAAAAAGTTAAGGTTAGATATGCCACCAGCTTTTATTTTAGTGCCAACATCAACACCACGTAAAAAAGTATTTATAGTAGTATCACCGCAAGAGTTGTCAGCATAAAAACTATGGCTAGAAGAGTTGCATTGGCTGGGTGTGGCCGGATAAGGCACGCTAGAATCAAGACTATTTTCTAAAATAGAAAATTCATAATCACTGGGTATATGCCAACCCCTGGGGCAAAGACCTTGCCGTCTTTTAGGCGCACCGGTTGAAACACCTGACAAATAACCAGCTGGTAAACAGCGGATATCACTAATATTACCATTACAAAAATAGGGTAAATACATGGCTTCTGCCCACGTATACAAGGAACCGTCATTTTGGCAATTACTTTCATTGTCGTTATAGCACCATCTTTCCACCTGACTATTGTCAGACATATTTGAATTAACACCAATCATAGTGCCAAGATTAACAGCTTTATCCAACCAACACTGTGAACCAACCTTAACCGCCGAATAAGTTGTGGAAACGCCATTGTAAGTAACCGTACAAGAACCATTGGTTGAGAAATCCGTTGAACCGCAAATCAAACTGGAACAATCGCCGCAAATTGACACCGGACATTCCGGCGAAGCTAAGCAAGCTGTTTGGTCGGGCGAGCAATAAGGAGAAGGGGCGGTGCAACCAGGAGCACACTCGTCACCACAACCATCATCACCACAAACCTTATTGGCAACGGCACATCTAGGCAAACAAATAGCACAAACTTCATCAGGTGTAGCGACGCAAGCCTTGGGACCAACGCTTGATACCTTACCACCAAGACAATAGGAAATATTGTAAGTATTAGCAGGATCAGTTGTGGTGTAGGTATAAGTGTCAGCCTGGCAACTACCATCTGGTTGACCCGGCGCTATTGGCACCTTTGTCATATAAGTTGAGCCGTCTGGGCTAGCCAAAGGCATACCTTCGGTTAAAAAACTAGGGTAAGTATTATTGTCTCCCCTATAGAGCTCTAAAGCTGTTTGTAGCTGTTTAATATCGGTAATTCTTTTGGAATCACGAGCCTTAGCCCTGACACTAATTAAAGAGACAATAACTAAAGTTGCTAAAATGCCGATAATAACAACAACGATTAATACTTCAATCAAGGTAAAACCTTGATGGTTGGTGTTTGTTTTTGTCATTTGATTATATTTTTCGCTTTTTTTCTTTATATTTAACAATCATTGGTGCCACATGGTCTTTAACTTTGTCGATTGCCTTATACAAATCTTTTTCTATTTTTTCCACCCTAAGCATAGTGCCAGGTAAATTTAAATTTATTTCAGCCTTAAAAATTTTGCCCTTAAGATGATGGTTGGTGGTTAGGGAAACTTCAAAATCGCAATTAATCGGCTTAATATCACCTAAATATTTTTCCAACATTTCCATCTTAGTATTGATATAATCCTTAATCGCTTGAGTTAGTTCTAAATTTGTGGCTTTAATTTTGACTTTCATATTTTTATTATAGCTTAAATAAATTAGATAAGCGACAACTTAAACAGCCGAGTCTAGAAACATCTTTAAAAGTTATTAAAAGAATTAGAAGGAGCAAAAGAATAAAAAAGATGTTATGAATCATGGCTTCGATTTCCTGCTTAACCGGTTTGCCCTTAATCTTTTCTATAACCAAAAATAGCAAACGACCGCCATCTAAGGCTGGAATCGGCAAAATATTAATAACTGCTAAATTTAATGACAGCATAGCCGTAAACTGCATAACATAAACCCAGCCCATAGCTACCATTTGCCCTGTCAAAGTGGCAATACCAACCGGCCCAGCCACTTCCGCGGACACGCTTTGACCACTGAAAACTCTGGCCAGCAAACTAAAAAAACCAATAATAATTGCCCAAAGTAACAAAAAAGTGCTTTTAAAACCCTCGACAATAGCCAAATACCACGGATAACGAACCAAGCCAACCTGAGCTATGCCAATACCAATACCACCTTTACCGGTTTCTTTAATAGTGGTCGGTGTGACTTCTTTGTCAATTAAGTCTTGACCTCGTTTAATTGTGTAGACCAAATTTTGACCGTTGTGTTCGTTAACAAAAGTTTGCACCTGCGGATAGTTCTCAAAGGTTTGATTATCTATATCTATTAAGATATCGCCAATTTTAAAATCGGCTTGGCTGGCCGGAGAATTCGGCATGACATCAACTATCTGAATCATGCTTGATTTGATTTTAACTTGATCTGGCAAATCTTCTAAAATTTGCGGCAGACCAACCATTAAACCAACTGTAATAATAAAACCGGCCAAAAAAATATTCATAATGACACCGGCCGATAAAATAACCGCTCGTTGCCAAATTTTTTTGACACTAAAACTGTCAGTATCTTTAACGTCACCGTTTTCACCTTTAATTTTTACAAAACCACCCAGAGGTATCCAGTTGAAAGAATAAACCGTGCCAATGGCATCACTAACTTTTTTATCACCCCAAACCCTAACCCAACGGCCGTTGGCTTTTTTATAAATACCAAAAATGCGTGGCGGAAAACCAAAACCAAATTCTTCAGCTTTAACACCAAAATAGCGAGCCGATAAAAAATGTCCCAATTCATGGACCAAAACCAAAACACCTAAAACTAAAAAAAATATAATTATTGTTAACATAGATAAATTATTAATTTCAAAAATCAAATGCCAAATTTCCAATCAAATCCAAAAACTAAATATCAAATTTTAATTTGGGACTTTGGGCTTAATTTGTCATTGGAAATTTGAGCTTTGATATTTTTTAGATTGTCATTATTTCTTTTTCTTTTTTATCTTTTAATTCTTTTAACTCCTCATTCTTTTTGGTAATCTCTTCGTCTAATTCTTTGATATAACGAAATTTATCATCTTCGGATAATTCTTTAGCTTCAAAATCTTTTTCAATTTTTGATTTAATATCATCGCGAAGTTTTCTGATTTCCACCCTGGAGGTTTCCAGTTTGGCACTTAATTTTTTAACTAAATCTTTACGATTTTCTTCAGTTAAAGATGGGATATTAATTCTTATTTTATCGCCCTCATTAACTACGCCTAAACCCAAATCAGCTTCAACTATGGCTTTTTCCACAGCCTTAATCAAGCCCTTGTCCCAAGGACTAATCAAAACACTTGAGGAATCGCCAACATTAATATTGGCCAAGGTATTCAAAGGGCTTCTAGTGCCATAAGCCTCAACCGTCACACCATCCAGCATAGCTGGATTAGCCCGACCGGTTCGCAAACTGGCAATCTCTTTCTTAAAAAACTCCCTTACCTTCTCGAAATCCCCTCCTTTGTCTGTAATGTATTGGTTCATATGGTTATATTAGTTAAAAGTTTATAAGGTTAAGAGTGTCTATCCAACAAGATGCTAAATAATTTTAGAGCTTATTGAGTTTTTACTCCCAAATAAACAGCACCATCTTTAACTGAGCTAGTTAGAATCTTAGACCCTTTACGCGGAGATGGCAACTTTAGACTTGACCAATTTTGTCCGCCGTCAATTGTGGCATAAAAAGTCGTATCAGTATCGTAATATATAACTTTATTATTAAAATTATCAATAGCCAGAGCATTGATATAAGATTTTCTCTCCGGTGGGATTAAGTTAATTTCTGTCCAATCCTCACCATAATTAGCCGTTTTGAACAAGCCATAATCAACTGCTAATAAATAAAAGCCACTATCTGAGGGTGAAGCCACTAAGTCACGAAAACCTCTATCAGCCTTAACAATTTTTAATCTTGGTGTTAAATCTTGCCAATTATTACCACCATCAGTTGTCTTAAACAAACCCTTACCATAAACAACGGCAATTAAAGTACGACTGTCTTTCGGATCCATGACTAATTTCTTAACTTCATTTTTAAAATTAGATAAAGTCCGCCAAGTTTTGCCAGCGTCTTCACTTTTAATAACATCACCGCGAGCATTGGCAATATAAATATTGTCGCTATTATAATGATCAACCACCACTGAATAAATAAGCATTCGCTTGTCGTTATCAGAATAAACCTCTTGCCAGTTGCGACCACAATCTAAGGTTTTAAAAATTCGGCCGACCGTCGCCGCATAAATAGCGCATTTATTTTTTGGGTCAACAGCTATATCAATAATGGCTTTTTGTCCCAAAGCGCGCATAACCTGCCAACTACCCCCAGCATCATAGCTATAAAAAATACCATCAGCAAAACTACCCAAATAAAAAGCCTTAGCATCACTTGGATCGGCCACTAAAACGCTGGTATTCATACCAAACAAATTGACCTTTTTATCGCCAACGGTTGGCACCCAGCCTAATTGTTGCCAGGTAAGCCCTCTATCAACCGTTTTAAAAATACCGGCGGTAAGTGTTTCGTCAACTGTTTTTTGAGGCTGACCGACCGTTAAAGAACAGCCGGAAACAAAAACTGTGCCGACAAATAAAGCCAATAAAGCTAAGATGCGATTTTTTAACATATGTTATAAATTAAAAATGATATTTTCCAAGACTAATTTTTGATTGACATTGGCCGCTAAATAATCCTTGCCCTGGACAATGCTTTTTTGCCAAGTCAACGCCTGTTTTATGGAAAAATTTAGCTTATCCTGAAATTGATTTAAAAAACCAACATAACGTTGCCATTCTGAGCGAGCCAATTTAAACAAAAGCAAATCACGAGAAACTGTCTGCCAAATACTTAAAACTTCCTCGGCTTCAAAATCTCTTGACAATAATTCGTCCAAAATTACCCGACGCTGAAGCTGATCAGCATTGAGTGACTTTAAAAAAGCTTCAACAACTAATAAATGATCAGCTAAGGCCTCGTCTTCGGATAGTTTGATTGCCAAGCCAGGCCAACCAAGCGACAATGCTGATAAATTTTTTGCTTGGCTTCTTTTGTATCCTCTGCTCACCAAAAAATCATAAACCAAATTAGGCGCCAAGGGCCTTAGGCTAAAAGTTTGGCTTCTGGAAATTATAGTTTTGGGCAAATCAGCCAAAGAAGTGGTCAACAAAACAATAATAGTTTTTTTATTGGGCTCTTCTAAAGTTTTCAATAGAGCGTTTGACGCCTGATGACTAAGTTTTTCCGCCCTGTCGATAACCGCAACTTTATAACCCTGCGTCAGAGAGCTTAAACTCAAAGAGCGTATCAAGATTCTAACTTCATCTATGGAAATATTTTTTTTATCATCGTCCAAAGATAGCCAAAAAACGTCACCATTAACTTTATTTTTCAACTGAAGGCAGGCTGGACATTGGCCACATGGCCGAAGGTTTGACTTATCCTGACAAAGCAATTTTCCTATTAAAAAATTGGCTAAAGTTTTTTTACCAGAGCCTCTTGGTCCTTGTAAAATAAAACTACCGCCTAACGACTGATGATCACTTAAAAAGGCTAATTTATTAAAATATTTAATTAAATTATCCTGACCAATAATTACTTCTTCTGTTGCACTCATATTTTTATTCTAACACAAAAGCATCTTATTTTCCAATAATTTCTTGCCATAACTGATGGTGCTGTAATTTATCTTTAGACTTGGGAAAAGTCTTAAAAGTCACCAATTTATTAAAGGCAAAGCCAAATATTCCTAAAAATAGATTGGAAATAATTTGCGCCAATAAATAACCAATTTTTAGGTAACCAACTAGCGCATACATTAAACCACCATTTAAAGCAATATCAATTAGCCAAACCAAGCTATAAAAAAACAACTGCCGAGGCAATGATTGCCAATCGTCATTCTTAAAAACAAGGATCTTCCTCAGGAAAAAAGAAATTACCAATCCCAAGAAAAAAACCAAAGACGAAGCATAAAGATACCACCAACCTCTTAATTGGACCAAGTTGAACAGTAAAATAAGCTCTCCGCAAGTGACCACAGCACCAGTCAGGGCATATTTAATAAAAGCTTGGTGTCTAAAAAACTGTTTAATTATTTTTTTATCCATGGTTTATTTTTTTAATTTCAATGGTTGGTTTATATCATAATAAGCCTTTACCTCACCACTTGACAAGGAGCGACTCCAAATGGTTAATTCATCAAATTCGCTTGGGGAATTTTCCCCAACAATATTTATACCTCTAATAGGGTTTTTTATTGAAAAATCACCAAAAAGTTGCTCTTTCAATTGACCATCAATATAAAAAGCTAAATAATCAGCATTGGCCACTAAAAATAAGCTATGCCAATTATGATTAGCTTCTAAGGCTGGCAAATTATAAAGCTGGCCATTAACATAAACTTTAGTATATAAAATCGTTGGAATAAAACCAAGCGCCCAATCGCTGGTCTTGGCAGAATCTTTATCAAATAAAATAAAACGATTGCGACTGTAGTTAACTGGATAATTAGAAACATCTTTAAAAAACAAAGCTAAAGTTAATTCATCTGTTGCTATTGTTTTAGACCAGTTGGTGCCGATAGATTGTTGCTCAAAATAATCTTGATGCAAACCACAACCCCAACGACCATCAATCCAGGTGGCATTTTGATTCATTGACCAATCACCTTGGCTATCCGTTATATCAGAATCCTGACATTCAGCAAAATGATAAAGATGCTCAAGTTTTTCATAAATTAAGGGGTTGTGATTATCGTCTTTAAAAACAAGCGTTGAGCCGGTCTGCCAAGAGCCAGCATTACCAGATTCGTCAACGGCTCTTAACCTTAGATCAAGGCGGGTTTCTTCTGGCAAAACTTGATCAAAAATCGCTGAAGTGGTATTGGTGGCTGTCTGCCAATTAAGCCAATCTGTATCTTTTAATTTATAATCAAAATCAAAAAGCAAAGAAGATTCCAAAGAAGTATCATCTTGACCTTGCCAAAAGATTTCAAAATTATTACCAATTGAGACTGTCGGTAAATCAACGAAATTGGCTGTTGGTGGCGACTGATCAGCAACCACAGGTGGCGACGATTCCTGAGAGGCTGGCGGTGGTTGGTTGTCTGGTATTGGCGAATTAATCTGAGAGTCTTCAGTATCCTTAATTGTTTGAGAATCGTCAGGACCACTAACCGTAGGCTGACTTGATGTTTCTTGGTTTATTTTTTCTCCGGCCACCAAAGGCGTATTTTCAACCGGTGCCGACGAGGGGATAAAAACTTCCCGAGTCTGACCTAAAAATTGAGGTGGTATAAATTGACTAACATCAATAACCGGAAAAAAACGGCTAGACGGCTCTTTAACTAATTTTTCATAATCATAAACTGGTTTTGATAAACCAGCCAAGGAATCGTTAAATTTAATGTCTTTAGGCGCTTTAGCTGTAATTTTTATACCGCCAGCACTGATTTGTCCCCTTGCCTGTTTGGTCTGTTCGGTTAGTTGAGGAGTTGATGAACTTTGATTAAAAAACAAATCCAAAACCTTTAAACCATGACCAATAACTTCTGGTGCCAAAGCTTGCCAATAATTTCTAAAAATTAAAGAATTTAAAATTAATCTATTACTTTGTTTATCAAGAAAAGCCAAAGGTCGACCAGAAGCATAATAATAACTATCCGGACCCAAGCTCATTTGGCCGTAAGGCTCGGCAAAATCAATCTGATTAATAGTATTGTCGCTAAAAAAATTATTATTAGAGAACCAAGCCAAATCATCAAGGCAAGCTCTTAAATCAGCGCAAGCCGACATAGAAACCTTAGTCCAATCAAGCGATAATTTAGGCTCAAGACTGTTTTCAATTTTACACCAACCCTCAAGTCCATCGCCATAGAGGTGTTCATCATTTCTGGTGTGTGCCGGCACACCCATGTCCTCAACTAAATGCAAAATATGGCCCAAAGCGAAAAAAGCACGTTCATCTGAGTCTTGCTTTAGAGCCAAGGCTTGAGGCCAAGTAAAGCTACCACCAAACAGAGGCTCAGCCTGCTGAGTCCCATTATAAGCCCAATCAGGCGCCGGATAACCAACAATTAAACCATTAACACTCAAGCCTTCGTTGTTTAAGGGATTATAAAAATGATTTAGGGAGCGAGAGGGCGGATTATCCTCTGCCTGACTGCCTAAAATAATTTGTTCGGTTTGCTCCTTAGAAATTTTATTTAGCGAAAGACGATTCCATTCTTCAACAATCAAACGAGTCAAATAAGGATGAGTAAAGGTTTCATCAAAAGCCAAGACATGGTTAAATGAGACCAAACAGCTAAAAATAATAAATAGTGAAATTAAAACAACTCTCATAATATTAATTATTCGTAATTTATTTTTCAAATCGACCCTATAAAAAATAATCCGACAGCTAGCCGGATTATTTTATAGCATCACGTTATCTAGCCCTGGTCCAGTAATCATTTTGTCTAAGAGCTTCAAATTTATTATCAGAGCTACCTAAATAATATCTTTGGCCATCCTGAGCAATGTACCAGGCATAAAAAATATCGCTTCGTTTATTTAAAACTATTTTGCCCTTATATTTTTCGGCAAATTTGGTATCAATCGGCAACATACCCTTACCCAAAGGATTAAAACCGCCAAAAACCTCTTCTTTATCACTATATTCATCACTGTCGGTATCGGTTTTTAGGGGGTCTGTACCCAGGGCCATTTCCACATCATCTGATAAACCGTCTTTATCAGTATCTAAACCGGCAATATTGATATTAGCCACTGGGATTTTATTAACATCGCCATTAGGCAATTCTATACCTAAGTTTAAAATTAAATTAAGAGTGTTGGCCATGGCCTTTTCTAAACTGAGTTTATCCTGATCAGAGGTTTGTTGGCTTTGGCTAATTTGCGTTTCAAAATCCTTATTCTTCGATAAAGCCTCTTCCAGCTGACTAACATTTTTGGCTAATTCCTGCTTGAGTTGTTCTAAGCTACCCGATGAAGCTTCAGCCACTTGATTGCGGTCAGCTAAATCTTGACGCAATTGTTCTATATCCCGACTTCTTTGGCTTAACTGAGAATTAAGGTTCTCCACATTAGCCACTAACTTAGTATTATCAGCATAAACCTTTAAAACCAACAGCAAACCAGCCAGAAAAATAACCACAAAAATAGCGTAAAAAACCCAACGCTGTTGTCGTCGCATCTTAACGTCTTTGTTGGCCGGTTCGGCTAATTTTGCGCCCAAACCGCCGGCAATATTAGGCATAGTGATGGTTGTCGGTTTATCACTAGCTCTTTGAACATATGGCTGAAAAGAAGGCATAGATTGCTAATTTATAAATTTTTAATTTTTAGTTAAAAATTATCTAACATTTTTATTATACAACATTTAAAATCAGACGACAAATTATTCTGCTGACATAATTTTTTGTACTTTTTTCAACCTAACTTCGTCATTGATAGTTTCGTAATGTTTAACCACCTTAAGTAGATAATCCCCTGGTTTCAAAATCCTGATTTCCCCGCTGTCTAAACAATTATCAAGATTTTTCCAAACATCAGTTTCTTGAGTTGAGAAGCCAAATTTTAATTCCAAATAAGCTAAAGAACAATAAGTCTTGGTATAACTAGGGGCTATTTTTAATGATTGACGTAAAACTTCAATCGCTTGATCATATTTATTTAAAGATACTAAAATATTAGCCTTAACTTTATAAGCAGCTAGGTGTTCCTTTGAAAAATCAATAGCTTTTTCGGTTGTGCTTAGGGCCTCGTCAAAAGAGTTTTCATCCCTAGAAACCGCACCGATTACTTCAAGAAGTTGAGCATGATGAATCAGCGTTGTATAATCCAAAGGATTAAATTCTAAGTTGGCTCGACTACCCGCCAATTCTGAACCTAAAAAAGTCTCAATCTGCCCACTTGTTGCTCTAGACAAACCCTGAGGCGTGCTGATTGTCAAACCAACAAACAACTGTCTTAAATCACGATCCAGTGGCGACTTGTAGGCAAAGGTTTTTTGATAGCCATCAAGAGCTTTTTCTGAATTACCGCTATACCAAGCCTGAATTGCCTCAACGCCAGCACTTAACATTTTTATAGATTTTACATTAACACTATAAATCAAAAAAATTGTCAGCAAACTAACCAGCGCCAAAATCACAACGCCAGCCCAAGAATCTAAATTAAACTTGCTTTTAATTTCTTTTGGTGTCGCTTCTTGATTAATTAAATAATCAACCAAAGCCAGGGAAATTATTAAACAAACGAAATTTGCCAAAGAGTCAAAAACTGCCAAGTTGTGGATAAAATAGGCTACAAAAACCGCCATCACAATAGCCAAAACCGATGATTTTATTTTTTGTTGACGCCAAGCCCTGATTAAAACCGTAACTATGGCTACAAAAATAGCCAAATAAGCTAAAAGTCCCAGTAAACCAGCAGTGGCTAACATTTCTATAGGCATATCATGAGCTCTGTCATAATACTCTTCGTTTGGTGTCCAGTTATAAAGACCAGCGTCAAAAAATTTATCAAAAGGCATGGCAAAATTACCCCAACCCCAACCTAAAACCGGTTTCTCCAAAAAACCCTGCCAACCAGCTCGCCAGGCAAAGGTGCGAGCGTTTAAACTAACATTAGAACTGGAAAATTCTCGCAAAACCTTGCCCACTCTATTATTATCAAAAATTGGCGCCTGCCTGAAAACCAAAGACAAGATTAAAATTAACAGTAGACAACCAGCCGATGCTAGACTATAAATCTTAGTTCGTTTTGACTTACTTAAAATTCCAACTATTAAACCAAAAACAAATAAACCAGCAACTAAGGCGACTTGCGAGCCGGAAACATCTGCATAAAAAAAGCCGGCTAAAATTAAAATTTGAGCCAGCACATACCAAGCTTTAAGCAAATAGTCTTTACTAATAGTCCAAAGATAAAAAACGAAGAAAAAATTAAACAACATAACTCCAGCCACATAAGTGGCATTGCCTAAAGTACTAATATTACTTGTCATGTTAACATTACCTTGAAACTTAGCGCCATCATAATTTAAAAAAGCATAAACCGATAAAATAACCGCTGACAAGACCGAACCGTTAAGTAGAAAAAGCCAATCCTTTTTGTTTTTAAAAACCGTAATTAAAATTAAATAAAAAGCAAAAAAATGAGCTAAAGAAAACCAGCCCAGCATTCTTTCAGTATCACCCCAAAAACTTAAATTAAAATCCACACCAAATAATGACGACAATAGCAAAACAAAAAGCCAGATTGACAAACTCCAACCAACTAATGATAGGCGTGGTCGATTTTGGGGGTATTTTAAAATTAGATAAAACCACAGCCATAGTAAAACTTCAATTAAGATATTAAAGTAAAGCTGTTTGCCGGTCACATAAGGAAAATATAATTTTTCAATAATCAGAAAAAAGCTAACGAAAACCAAAAAAGAGCCCCACTTAAGGATATTTTTAATAATTTTTTCGGACATATTGTTGCAATTTTTAATTTAAAATTTAAAAACAATTTTTAATATCACAATTTTAAATCCAATTGTCATTTCTATCCGTTGTGATTTAAATAAAAATTGCGAATCCGCCAGCTGGCGGACGAGTTCCAAAATTGGAAATTGAAAATTTGGATTTGGAAATTACAAAATATTTGGAATAATTTGTATTTGTAGAGATAATGTTTTTATTTCTTCAAACGACTTTTAAGTAAAGCAATCTTATCTTGATAAATTTTATTATCAGGCATGCCTTTAGACAAAGATTCGTAGGCCTTAATCGCTTCTTCATTGTAGCCACGCTCCTCAAGCCATGAGGCATAATTTATCATTAAATTAGCGTTACCAACAGCCACCTTCTTAAACGCCTCTTGATACAAATCCATAATTTCTTTATCCGATCGTTTGGCATAAACTTGATATAAATCAATCTTCGCCAAATAAATAGTGTCGTCACCTCCAGAAATCTCTAAAGCCTTGTTGTAATTAGCTTCAGCTTGAGCATAATCGTTGGTAATCTTATACATATTGCCCAAATTCAAATATGGAATCCAAACTTTATCTTCGCTAACCTCAGCCGCTTTTTTAAAGGCAATAATTGACTTGTCATAAGCGCTGACATCACCCATGTCGCCCTGACTTTTATAGTCCAAGCCTTCTTGTAAATATTTACTATAAGTTTCGGCCATTGATTCACTTTTCTTTTGCTCAGTCTCTTCGGTTATTTTATCTTCAACAGCCTTTATTTCCTTGTCAAAAGATTCTCCAAAATTACCTTTTAGCATTTCGCCCCTACCGCCAGCCAAACACTGTTTCAAATGCTCTCTGCCCAAATTACGGTCGGCCTCGTCTTGTTTGAAATTTAAATAAATTTGCGCCAGGTGGCAATGAATATCTGTATAACCATCATATAAAGACAAAGCCTGATTAAGCGTGGCGATAGCGCCATCAACATCATTTAAGTAGAGTTGCATAACTTGCTTGATAATATAAGCCGGGATATGCTGACCGCCGTTAGAAATAGATTTATCAGCATAACTAATACCCTCTCGACAATAGCCGGCGTCTTGAGTCTCTAGGCAGATAGTCATTAAAAATCTGCTTAAAATCACCTGGTTTAAACTGTTGTTGGGGTTATAAGCTAAGTTTTTCTTGCCTAATTCAATATAATAATCTCCAAGTTCTTTCTTTTGTTCTAAGCTTAAACTTTTTATCAAATCTGAATTACCGGAAATATGATCTAAAGCAGTAATAATACCGCTTCTATCCATTGGTGTATTTAGGGCAAAGGGTTCTTTATAATAAGCCATAATGGCCTCTGGCCCCTGCTGACTATATAAAATATCAGTCATTTTTATAATCCGCTTAAAAGCCTCGGCAAATTTAAGATTGTAATTAAAAATTATAAAAACGGCCACTGCCCCAGCCACCAGCCAAGAGGCGATTTCTTTGCTTTGTAGCTTACTTTCTTTTGTTGTACTTATTTGCTCATCAGAGAATTTCTCACGATTAGCCAGCCAATAAACCCAAGCCAAGCCAATAAAAAACAACATATAATTAGGCAGAGCATCAAAAACTACAAAATTATGAATAAAATAAGCCACAAAAATCGCCACGGTCACCCCAAATTCGGCCAAGCTGATAGTTTTGGCTCGCCAAGCTTTAATTAAATAAAAAGCTACAGCCACAAAAATTAATAAATAAGTCAAAAGACCAACGGCACCGGCGGTGGCCAAAATATCAACCAAATTATTATGAGCTCGATCAAAATATTCTTCTGTCATGGTAAAGCGGTAATATGAGGCATCAAAAAATCTATCAAAAGGCGCGGCAAAATTACCATAACCCCAGCCAAAGACCGGTTTTTCCAAAAACCCCTGCCAACCGGCATGCCAAGCATAAAGACGTGTGTTTAGGTTAATATTGGTAGAAGAAAAATCTCTAAAAATTTTACCAAAACGATTAGCCATAAACGGCGCTGACCTAAAAGTAAACAACAGCGAGATAACCACAACGAAAGAACCGAGACTAATTAAACTGATTTTTTTAAGTTTTTTGTTGTCACCAAAAAAAGCATAAAACAAGGCTAATAAAATCAAACTAATTGCCAAGCCAGCCTGCGAACCAGATACATCGGCATAGAAAAAACCAACCAAAATTAGAATCATCGCTAGGCCATAGCCAACCTTAGAATACTTATCTTTATTACTTAAAATTGCTATTAAGGCAAAATAAAAATTAAACAGCATCAAACCGGCCACATAAGTAGCATTGCCCAAGGTGCCAATATTATTTCTCAAGTTAACATTTTTATAGTTAGTGGCATCAGGTGCTGATTTTAGCAAACTATACAAAACAATTATATCCGCTGAAATTATGGAGAAATTAAACAAACGCTGCCAGTCTTTTTTACTTTTAAAAGCCGTGATGATTATCAGGTAGTAAAAAAATAAATGAATCAAATCAAACCAACCTAGCATACGATTGGCATCGGACCACATACCGATATTAAAATCTGTGCCAACAAAAATTGAAATTAATAAAGCCACAAACCAAGCCACAATTCCCCAGGTAATAAAAGACTTTTTAGGACGACTACTAGGATACTTTACAACCATAGCCAACCAAAAAACCACCAAAATTTCTATTAAAATATTAAAAAATATTTGCTTTAAGGTGGTATAAGGGAAAAGCCAGGCACTGGCAATTAAAAACCAAGCTAAAAAAGAAGCGTAAACGCCGGTTTGTAAAATTTTGGAATAAATTTTTTGAGACATATTTTTATTTTATCATTACTAGAGGAGAAGTGACGTGGCGATTTCGCTGTTACTACCTTAATAGCACGAGATTGCCACTCCGCCCCGGGCGGATCGCAATGACAATTCCTTCTGTCATTGCGAGGGAGTGAAACGACCGAAGCAATCCTGTTCTTCTGTCATTGCGAGGAGTCCGCCCGCTGGCGGACGACGTGGCAATCTCGTGGGATATTCACTCACCAAGCAAAAAGTCAACATTATCTTTTATTAAATCTCTCCATCTTGGATTCAAATTATTTATTAAATCCAACTTCTTTTGTCTTGAACCAGCCTTAATTTGTTTTTCCCTGGCAATGGCACTATTAATATTGGAAAAAAATTCATAATAAACAATTTTATTAATATTATAACGAGCCGTAAACTGTTTTTGCTTATCTTTGATTCGTGATCAGACTGACGTTGAAAAATGTTATTAGTCACTCCTGTGTATAAAACAGTATGGCGACGATTAGTCGCTATATAGACAAAAAAATGGAAATCTCGCTTCATAACTAATATTTAATGTAATTTTAAAGTATTTAATGGTAAAAATCAAATAGCGACAATTCTTCTTTGCTATTACAAATCAAGGGGTAATTTTGTTTTTTAATAGCACAAGACCTGCCGGCAGGCAGGCAGATTGCCACTCCGTCCCGCTTGGGCGGGAGCGGATCGCAATAACAGAGGGGTACTAAATTACCCTATCCGCCTACTAACGGACTCGCAATGACAATTCTTCTGTCATTAAGAGAAGTGAAACGGTTTTATTGTCATTGCGAGGGAGTGAAACGACCGAAGCAATCTCGTTTTCTGTCATTGCGAGGAGTCCGCCCGCTGGCGGACGACGTGGCAATCTCGTAGGGTGTTGTATAATGATGAAAATATTCAGACACGAGATTGCCACTCCGCCCCGGGCGGATCGCAATGACAGAGGGACACGAGATTGCCACTCCGTCCCGCCTGGGCGGGAGCGGATCGCAATGACAGAGGGAAATGACAAATACAAAAACACCCCCGAAGGGGTGTTTTTGTTATAACTCGCCTTTTACAGCAAGTCTGAAGACAAACTACTTAGAAAGTCATCATTGGAGCCGATACTGGCAAGCTATCAATAGTTGTGAAGCCTGAAGAACCAGTAGAGACACCATCTTCCCATACAACACCGCTAGTAGCCGGAATGGTTACTGTTAAGGTGCCGGATGAAGGAGCGCCGGTGGTATCAGCCACGACGTAGATATCAACATAAGAACCAGAAGAGATGGAAACATCTTTTAAGGTATTGTTGTAAGTACCGCCGGTGTTGTTATCACCAATGCTATTAACCACGTTTTGAGTCCAACCCAACAAAGCAACGTTAGCTGGAGCAGTGGCTGTAGCAGACACACCCAAAAGGTTACCGTTGATTACTGAATCACGATAAACCTTGATGGAAGCAGTGGTAGCCAAAGTTGTCCAAGTGCCTGAAGTGGAGATATTAACCGCCAAATCAATCAACTTAGCAGCCTGACCGGCCACATTGGAAGAGTTGGCAAAACGGAAAACGCCAATAGTTTGAGCGTTTGATTTGCCAGAAGTACCAGCCAAAGCAGACACAGTGAGTTTGGTTTTAGCCAAAGTCATGGTGCTAGCAGTCGGCGCAGTGCTACCGGTGGAGTAGGTTTCAGCAATAGCTGAACCAGTATCCTTACCAACAGCAATAACATCGGCTGTGGAGCTTTGACCCAACTTGACATAAACAGTGCCGGCAGAAGTGGCGTTCGGATAGGTGTTGACATCAGCCTTGATGGTCAAGGTTTTGGCGGTGCCTTTTGGAATACTCCAACCGATACCAGTCAAATCTAATTGGGCGTAGCTACTTTGGAAAGCAGACACGGTGCCCAATAAGGTTGAGCCATCATAGAACTTAATATTAGACAAACCTGCTTCGCCAGAAGTGCCGTAAAGCTTGATTCTGGAGATTAAGATATCTTCCGGAGAAGTACCGGCGTCAAAAGTAAAGACACCGATGGTGTTCTCGGTTGAACCCATCACCAAAGTTGCAGCTGACGGAGTGGTGCCCAAAGATATGGTCAAATTACCACCAGAAGCAATATACAAAGCCTGTAAGTTAATTGGGGTATCAGAGTTGGTGAAAGTAGTGGCAGCTGAAGTCACAGCGCCAGTACCAGTCACACTAACGAATTCTAAGCCTGGGCGAGCGCCGGCGCCGACAGAACTGTCGCCAAAACCGGTACCACCGGACAAAGAATCAGCATAAACATCAATGGCATATTCCTCACCGGCAGCCAAAGTCAAAGCCGGGCTGATGCTAAAGGTATAATCCTGACCAGCAGTTGTGGCCAAGCTACCTTGGGTGCTACCAACTTGAGTAGTGCCGTGCATCAATTTCAAGTTCTGGAAGTTGGCACCAAAAATTTCTTCAGTGTCACCGTTGTCATCGCCAACCACAATTTGGTTAACGATAGAACCTTCACCGGAACCGGCCTTGATGACGAATGAACCAACTTTCATGTTGGTACCAGCTCTAACACCGGTCGGGGTAGCAGTTGCCATTTCAGCAAAAGCACCGTTCTTGTAGGCAGTCATAGTGCCACCAGACAAGGTTAAGGTTCTGCCGGTAACGCCAGTAATAGTCACATCAGATAAAGATGATTGACCAGTGGCATCGCCGGTGGTGGAAACAGTCAAAGAAGCTAGGATAGTACCGGATAAAGCAGCTGAAGTTCTGTTGTTGGTGGTGTCGGCCTGATAAGTCAAAGTGACAGTAGTGCCGGCAGGAATCACCTGGTTAACAGTAAAGGCATTGGCAGAGCCGGTGGCGACAACAGTATCGGTTGAACCGACCTGAGAGCCATCCCACAGCAATTTACCATTCTTAAAGTCTTCAACCGCAGTTGGAGTAACTCTAATGTAGTTAACTTTCACATCTTCACCATTGGCTTTCAAGGTGAATTTGGAAACAGTCACGCCAGTCGCACCGGCGGCAATGTTGCCGGACGGAGCATCAGAAGCGGTGCCGGAAGTTACAGTACCACTATTAATAGTGGTGTTGTAGCTGGAGCCAGCATCAATCAAAGTGAAAGCAGAGCTATTGTACAACGGAGCGACATAAACGCCGTAACCATTGTCTTTAGCAACCACATCGGCGCTCTTTCTGACAGTAAAGCGGAAAGCGCGAGCTGAACCATTCAACACATCAGCATAAACCACCAAAGTCTTGGTCTGACCACTGGTAATCTTATAAGGATTAGCTGAGGCGTCAAAGTCCAATTCTTTGGAAGTATTCATTGAAGCTAAAGTGGAACCAATTTGAGTACCAGCAGTATCCTTTAAGACAAAGTTGGCTAAATCGGTGGTAGCAATAGTACCAACCAAAGTGAATTTAAGTCTCTCCAGATTCATCTGTTGACTGTTGGCAGTCACATTCATTCTGAAGATTTCATAACCGGTCACACCTGGATCAATGGTAGAAGGATAATTGGCGCTGGAAACAGTGGCGATATTGAGATAACCCATATCGCTCACAGTACCAACAGCCATGGAGTTACCAGTGACTGGGAAAGAACCGGAAACAGTGGCAGAACCGGCTGTTACATCAGTAGCAGCGTTAATGCCCATAGTAATACCGGAAACGCTTGTAGTACCACCGGCAATATCAGCCTTTAAAGTGATAGCCTTGGTAGTACCTCTTAAAATAGTGAATAAACCAGCTGAATTGGTGAAGGTCACAACTTTGTTATTAAAAGAAGTGTGTTCAGCAATTCTGGTATCACCATCATAGAGATAAAGGTTGCCTAAATCAGTATCAGAAGAAATACCACTGCGGGTAAACTTCACGGTGCTCACAACGACGTCGCCGTCAGAAGAAGCGGTGAAATTAGCAGTGACAAACGGGGCCACGCTCTGAGCAATGGTCGCGCTCTGTCTGACATAGGTTGAAGCGGCTGGAGTATTTGAAGCTAAAGCCACAGTTAAACCTGTGCCAGTGCCACTAATAACGCCAGTGCTAGAACCAGCACCACCTTGGGTGGTGTCGTTCAAAGCAGATTCCAAACCGGCAATAGCAGTACCAGTAGCCACAACCGCCATGGCGGTGGTGACGACATATCTGGTGCTAAAACCGTTGGCCACTAAAGCGGCCTCGTCTGAGAATTTGCGATAGTTAGTACCATCGAAATAATATAGATCGGAGGTACCTTGTTGGTTAAGAATGGTGCCAGCCGGATAAGTACCAGCGACAACATTGCTTGAGCTTTCAGTATAGTTAGAACGCAAAGAAGGATGATTAACCACAACCATTGTGGCCCAACTGGCGCCATAAAGACTGGCAGCCACATCATCGGCAATTCTGCGAATAACACCTTTCGGCTCAACCGCGTATTTGATTCCGTCATCAAAAGTCATCAATAAAGTGCCAGGGCGATAAAGCACATTGCCACCCCAAGCATATGAGAACATTTCTGATTCGGTGATCACCTTCACCGGAGTGAAGTTTGATTTTCCCTGTGAATTGACATACCAAGTACGGTAAGTCTGTTCATTAGCGAAAAGATAACGTTTACCACTTTTAATGTAGTAAACAGCGTAACCACCAGTCGGACTCTTGACGTTAGTTCTTACCAAATCACCATCCATAGTAGCAGCCTGTACCGGGCTGACAACAAAGGTCATTGATAAAACAGTCATAGTCAAAATACTGGCAGTTAACATCTTTTTTAATCTGTTCATAAGTGTATTTTGTTTGAATTATTCTTCATCAAAGTAAATCAATTGGATATCCCTTTTTCTCCGCATCCAAGCGACTTGAATGGGAACAAATTGCACGGGGAAATTTATTTCCGCATTCAAACTGATTAAATGCGGAGAACAAGCTTATTGATCTACTTGTTAAAGAATTTAAAGTTAGTTTTTCTCAGCAAGACCTGTTTTAAAAAAACAGTCGACCTTTTACATCTCGCCTCGCTCCACTTAATGTGGAGTTATTAGTTGTCTTTTTAAAACAACTAATAACCCGACACTAAATTTTATTTTTTAAAAAATCCAAATTTATTTAAGTAGCTGTAAAATTTATTAATAAATCGCCAAGCTGGATTATTATCTCGCTTAATCAAGGCTGATTCGTTTAGGCTAACAAAACTGTTTTTAGGAAGATTTATTTCAACATCACTAGCCAAGGCCACAAAATAAAGAGCTTGCTTATTTTTACCCACCAGCACCCGACCATCAGTAGAGTCACCAATCACGCTAGCCAAAGCATTGAATTGCTCTAAGATTACAACATTTTTAAAATATTTAGCTAATATTTGAGAAAAATCTTCTTTAGTGTATTCTCTTAAGTGCCAAGGATTTTTTTGACCAAAAACTTGGCGATTAGGCGTGGATATTAAAGCCAAGCCGTCAGTTTTCAAGACTCTCTTTAATTGCTCTAAATAATTATCAGGATTTTTTAAATGTTCAATAGTCTCAAAAGAAACCGCCAAATCAATCATCTTATCGCCAACTTTAGACAAAATTTCAACATCATCAGCCAAAAACTTAATTTTAGGATGTTGATATTTTTTTTCAGCTAAAGCCAAAGCTTCTTGATTAATGTCAATCGCCCACACCTTTTCAGCCTTGTCAGCCAAAAGATAAGAGCCATAACCAGAACCACAAGCGACGTCCAAGACAACCTTGCCTTGGCTATAAGATTTGGCCAGCTCATAGCGGACTAAATGCTCATCATAAATTAAAGAACTTGCCATTGTCTCATCTAAAACCAGTCTTTCTTCAAAAATTTCAGCCATGGACTTATTTTGCCTGATCAACCAATTGATTAGCCTCATCTAATTTATCAACCGCCTGCTTATAAGAACCCATATCAAACAGCCTCTCAGCTTCTTCCAAAACCTCTCCCAAGCCATCATTATTATTAATAGTACTGGAAGCAACTTTCTTTTCAGGCACGGCCACATCAATTCGTTCGTTATTTTTATCAATACCGGCCGTTTTAAAATCTTCGCTTTTATTTGATAGCGCCGGCTGGTCTGGGTTATTTTTTACACTATTTTTTGATAAACGGCTTTTAGCCTGATTGATTTCTTTTTTAAATTCATTTTTCAAATCTTCTTTAGCTGACATCTCCGGCTGATTAGCTCCCTGCTCAAGTAAATTAATTTCTAGAAGACGGTTGGAAGCAAACTCTAAATTCAGTTTAGTCTTAGTTTTATCATTAACCGCCACCAACATTTTAGTTCTTTCGCTTAATTTTTTGGCTAAATATAAAGAATCACCGGGTTTAGACTGGCCGGAAACCTGCCAACCCCAAACCGATGAAGCCACAAAAAACAAGACAATCATGATGGCCACAGCGTAAGGCTGAAATAAACGGCTCATAAAAATATTTAAACGAGCCAAAGAACCGAGATTCTTAAGATCTTCGCCATGAGCGATTTGCGCCAATAACAATTTGCGGTTAGCCTCCTTAAAGCCACCGTCTGCATTGACTGTTTTTAATTTATTTAATTGTATTAATAGATCCTTCTCCGTCATGGTCTTGAGTTAATTTTTTTAAAGCCTCTAAAGCGCGATAAAGCGTCACTCTGACATTGCCCTTGCTCTTGTCCAAAACTGAAGCGATTTCCGCAACAGATAAGTCGTTAATATATTTTAAAACTAAAATGCTTCTATATTCACTTTTTAATTCTTTTAATTTACTGATTATAAAATCAAATTCCAAAGATTGACTGACTTGATCCAGACTATCACCAAAATCGACGGCTATGGCTTCGGCCTCTTCCAAACTACTTTGTGGCTTGGTTTGCCGATAATAATCGATGGTTAAATTGCGGGCAATCTTATACAAAAAACTTTTCAGACTTTTATACTCGTTGTCGCTTTTCAACTTACCAGACTGGACATAGCCCCAGCACTTTAAAAAAGTGGCCGAAGTCAAATCCTGAGCGTCTTCTTTATTGCCTATTTTAAAGAAAATAAACCTAAAAATTTGGTCAAAGTACAGATCGTAGGCCGATAAAAATGCCTGTCTGTCCTGATATTTTTTAAGGCTTAAGAATAGGCCTTTATCACTGCTAATTTTATTTGAACTATTGTTCGGCTTAACCGTCATATAATAATACGATAGATAATAAAAACTGTTACACTCTCTACAAATACGAATTATTACAAATTCACAAATATTTGCTAACCTTACAACAACAACTAATTACTCTGGATTTGTATATTTGTAACATTTTGTATTTGTAGATATTGGCTAATATTAAACAATATACCACAAATAAGCGTAAACTCAAAATAGCTTTCCATAAAAAGCTATAAAACACTTAAAATTTACCACATTTTTAAAACGAAGTCAAACAAAGGATACTTGACTTTTTTTTAAAAATATGATATAATTATATATAGATTAAACTGTTCTTTTTATTGATTTTCGGAGGAAAATAGTGAAAACAAAGCCAAAACACTGGTTGGATTTTGCACTGGAGCCATTATTGAAAATTTTTTGGGAACCATTCTCAAAAAAACAATCTCATTTCTGGCGCTGGAAGCGGTATTCTGGCTATATCGAAAATACCCTAACAATCAGAGGAATTGCGTCTGAAAAACCTCGCAATAGTTTTTGGTCAAATTTCTGGCAAAGTAATTTTGGCTGGAAAAACGTTGTGATTATTAAACCAGAAACGAAAAAATTTTATCAGATAGGCTTCTTCGACAAAGTCACCAATGACAAAAAACTATGCAGTTGCTTGGTTAAAGGCGATGTTGGACTTTTAGCCGGATCAAACGACGTGGAATTTTTCGCCATTGATGAGGACGGAAATTTTTGCGAAATAGCATTATTAAAATACAGCAACAAACATTTGTTGCCAAAAAACATTCCCCTGCTCTAATATCCTAAGACCGCCTTGCTTAACAGGCGGTTTTTAATTTTAATTAAAAATCCTATTATTCCGACAGATGTCGGCATAAACCTGAGCTGATGGCCGAGCTAGGCGCTCAAAAGTCTGAAAATTAACCTCAAATAAACCAAAGCGAGGCTCAAAACCATCAGACCACTCAAAATTATCTATAAGCGACCAGTGGAAATAACCTTTAATATCAACATCAGCTTCAATGGCCTTATGAACATTTTTTAAAATCTCATTAATATACCAGCTCCGGTGCTGATCGCCTTTATCAGCCAAGCCATTTTCTGTAATATAAATCGGCTTATTATATTTTTTTAAATCTTTCAACAAATAATAGATGCCCTCAGGGTGCAAACCCCAGCCCATATCTGATTTTTTGGCATAATCATACTTTCGACCAAAATTATAATTAATCAAATTATGAAAATAATAATTCAAGCCAATAAAATCCTGCTTATCTTTAATTTTATTTAAAAATCGCTCATTCCACCACCAATCAGCGACAGTTTTTAACAAACGATTAATAAACTTATTATCCTTAGCTTCAAAATAAATATTATGTTTGGCAATGCCAATTTGATTATTGTTATCAATTCCTTTAATAATATCGTAAGCTCGACGATGAGCTGTGGCTAAATTATTTATCACCTGATAGTAAGCGACTAGATTCTTCTTTTGTGGTGGCCAAATTCCGCCTAAATAGCTTTGGCTGGTGTAAACCATTGGTTCGTTTAAAGTTATCCAAAAATTAACTTCAACATTCAAATAATTAACTGTTTTTTCCACAAATCGGCAAAATGGCTCGATGATTTTTGATGATTGCCAGCCACCCAAATCCCGCGCCCAAAGTGGAATCGGCCAATGCCACAAAGTCACCAATGGCTCAATCCCGCTAGCCCGTAATTTTTTAATAAACTCCAAATAAGTTTCCAGAGCGGTTTCGTCAAAAACACCCTGCTGTGGTTCAATTCTTGACCAATCAACGCTAAAACGATAAGCATTTAAATTTAGCTCTTTTAAGCAAGCGATATCGGCGTTTTGCTCAACAAAAGAATTGGCAGCCAAACCAGAAACGAAATCAGCTGGATTGCGATTGAGTTTTTGCAAATAATTAGAACGACGCTCGGATTTTTCCCACTCACTCCAGTCATTGGTTAAACCGCCCTCAACTTGATGAGCAGAGGTAGCACAGCCCCACAAAAATTGATTGGGGAATTTTAATTGATTTTTATCAGCCATATCATTACCACTAGTTTATCTTTTAAATAACCAACAGTCAAAGATGACTCAAGCTGACCTTGAGGAAACGCCATAATAAAAAACAGGGTTGCCCCTGTTTTTTATTATGGATCTTTAAACTGTTTAAATCTTAAAGTACCGCTTCCTTAGCAGCCTTGGATAAACGGAATTTAACCACAGTCTTGGCCGGAATACTGATAGCTTCTCCGGTGGCTGGGTTGCGACCCTGTCTGGCTTTACGATGAACTTTCACCATTTTACCAAAACCAGGCAAAACAAATTCTCCGCTCTTCTTGGTTTCTCTATAACCCAAAGTGGTTAACTCAGCCAAGAAATTGTTGACATCTTTCTTTGACATGTTAGTAGATCCTGCGAGCGCCTCCAAGATTTGAGACTTGGTCATTTTTGCCATAAATTTTTGAGACCTTTGATTTTTTAAAAAAAGCAAATGGCCTGTTATTAATTTCTTAACTTATTATACCCCTTTTATTTAGAAAACTCAATGTTTTTAAAGATTTTAATAATAGCCACCTATGCAAAATTTTTTATTTTTGGCAAGATGTTAAAAATTTGGCTAATAATAAACTAAATATAAATTAAAAAGCAATTCTAAAAAAACATTCGCAAAAAATAAAGGCTTTTTTAATTTTTTAATTTTTTGCAAAAACAAAAAGAATCCACAGGTAAAAATAAAACACCCAGATATCAAGGGTGTCTTATTTAATTATTATTGTCTGTTTCCACCAGGACCAAAGCCACCCATTGGAGCCTGATCTCCTGGTCCGGCAGGCGTGCCAGAAACATTAAAAAAATTAGCATCTTGCCTTAACTGAATCATTTGAGCGCTGACACTACCATCAGCATTGGTTTGGCCACTGGCTGTCACATTACTGTCCACTTGCAAATCGTCAACCGAACCATCAACTGATTTCAAAACTTTAGTGCTAGGCGAGAAAAAAACTATTTTAGAACCACCGTCTCGTGATTTAACAGTAATGCTTTTGTCATCTTTTGACAAAATTGTCCCATTAACCATACTGCCCACTTGGATTTGACGGCGATTAGGGTTTTGTCCGCCCAATTGAGCGCCACCAAAATTATTTTTTGGTCGCTGATTTTTACCCAAAAACCAACCGCCATAAAAAGCTAACCCGGCGACAACAACCGCTACGCCGATAGTTAACCATAATGTTTTTTGTTTTTTCATATAATTATATTTTATATAACAAACGACATGCAACAGACAACATGGTAAATTCCTGCCTTGTTATTTGTTGTTTGATATTTGTTGTTTATTTATTCATATCTTAAAGCATCAATCGGGTTAAGCCGAGCAGCGCGACGAGCCGGATAATAACCAAAAATAATACCGATGGCCGCTGACACGCCAAAAGCCAATAAAATAGAAGAGAAAGAAACGTTAGTGGCAATATTGGCAAACTTTTCGACTCCCCAGGCCGCCAAATAACCAAAAATTATGCCAAAAACACCACCAAAAAAAGTTAGCATACTGGCTTCAACTAAAAATTGCATATTAATATCATGACGTTTAGCGCCGATAGCTTTGCGCAAACCGATTTCCCGAGTTCTCTCAGTAACGGTGGTTAACATCATATTCATAATACCAATACCACCAACCACCAAAGAAATAGCCGCCACTGAGCCTAAGAGAATAGTTAAAATATTAGTAATAGAAGAGGCTGTGGAGATAATATCAGCTTGATTCATAATTCTAAAATCAGCACTAGTCTCATCTTTAATATTATGCCGAGACAGCAAAAGGGCGGTAATTTGAGCCTGCAAACCAGTCATAACTTCCTGACTAGTTGCCTGAACGCTAATTTGGCTTAATTTATCAGAACCAGCCAAAAATTGTTGCGCCGTAGCAATAGGCACAAAGGCTTGATCATCTTGATTGTTAAAACCAGTACCACCCTTACTTTTAGTAATACCAACAACTTTAAAATCAACCCCCTTAATTCTAACTGTTTGGCCAACAACACCGGTGGCGCTGACGCCAAACAAGTCATCTCTGACGGTTGGCCCCAAAACCACAACTTTAGCCAAACTTTTATTATGCTGGTCATTAAAAAAATTACCTTCAGCCACTTCCAGATTACTAACCGAAGTATAAACCGGCTTGGTGCCAATAATCGAGGTATTAGTATTAGTGCCCTTGGCAGTTATCTGATAACGACCGGAAATTAAAGGTGCTACTGCCTTAGCTGACGACAGCTGGCTACCAATGGATTCGGCATCAGCAATAGTTAGGGTTTTGGCGGAGCCTTGACCTTGGCTTACTTGGAAACCAGGGCCATTTTGTGATCCAGGCATAACCATAATTAAATTAGAACCTAATGACTGAATACTGGAAGTGACGCTATCTTTAGCCCCCTGACCAATAGCCACCATAGCGATAACCGAACCAATACCAATAACTATACCTAAAATCGTCAAACCGGAACGAGCCTTGTTGGCCATGAGAGCCGAATAAGTTTCTTCAAATAAATCAATAGTTTTCATAAAATTTAAAACTTGATGATAAGTCTATTTTTTGTGATGTCTTTGTCGATCTTCAACAATTTCGCCATCACGAATTTTAATAATTCGATCAGCGTGTTCAGCCACATCGTGCTCATGAGTAATCAAAATAATTGTATGGCCGGAATCTTTATTTAATTTTTTAAATGTCTGCAAAACTATTTCACCGGTTTTCGTATCCAAGTTGCCAGTCGGCTCATCGGCCAAAATTAGTGATGGATTATTAACTAAAGCTCTGGCAATCGCCACGCGTTGCA
>Ga0210057_1002056_pt1 | contig 29391 bp, 20 predicted proteins | sample CryGeyCG2114_010_2_FD_183968 | JGI IMG/M metagenome (GOLD analysis project Ga0210057, IMG submission 183968) | Groundwater microbial communities from aquifer - Crystal Geyser CG10_big_fil_rev_8/21/14_0.10 (SPAdes) (version 2) | ecosystem: Environmental > Aquatic > Deep subsurface > Groundwater ...
TAATTATATAATTTCTCTAAGTTCCTTTCCCCTTCACTATTAGCTATTTGCTCCGACGAGTAATTAGAGCCCCGATTCATTAGCTAGTTAATACAGCGTCGGGGCCATTTGCTACCCCCATCGTACCAGTGTAGGGAGCTGGCGAAGGGAGGATGGCGATAAAGCAGCCGTACTGTTTGAGTTCTGAGCTTGTCGAAGGAGGAGTTTACGGCTGCCGCCATCTGTACTGAAGACTAGCCCTCCTGTTTAGTTCTTTATCTCAACAACAAGTTCAGATATTTTTTTAGTAAAATCAGAAAATACGCCATCAATTTTTTTCACTTCCTCATTGCTAAACTTTTGCAGCACAAACGCCTCAGTTGGTGGTTGCTGCTTATTTTCTCGTGTCTCAATGCCAATTCTTATACGTGTAAAGTCTTTGGTTCCAAGGGTATCAATAACCGACTGAACGCCGTTGTGTCCAGCAGATGATGAGCCGCGGCTTACCCGAAGTTCGCTGAGCGGCAAGTCGGTATCGTCATGAACAAGGACGACGTTAGTCGCGGGTATCTTTAGGTAGGAGCGCACTTTTTCTGTCGCTGGTCCCGAGGTATTCATGTAGCTGCCGAGATCCGGCACGGCAACAGCATCCTCTTTTGTTTGCAGTGAGAGGCGATAGGCCTTGCCTGCAAAACCAGGAATGCGAATTGCTTTTGGCGTACTTCCCGTGAGTCGTCCCCAGAGGCTGGACGTTTCTTTTACGAGCGCCATAACTGCTTGTCGTCCAACATTGTGGCGCGTGCCGTCATATTTTGGCGACGGGTTGCCAAGACCGACAATAAGAAGCGGTGAGGTCATAGGGTTTTTTGTTTTTTGCCGTGCACTTTTTCGCTTTTGAGAAGAATACTAATTGGCGTACCGGCAAAGCCGTAGGTTTCACGTAAGCGATTTTTTAGGAAACGTAGATAGGAGGGGTGTAGTTCGCCCTCGATTGTCAGCTTGAAAGCCGGAGGTTCGATGCCGATTTGCACAAAGTCGATGATGCGTGGATGTTTAACGCCACCACCGCGCGCCGGCTTGTGTTGGCGAACTGCCTTAGTGGCGAAGGTCTGCAGTGTCGCATCATCAATCCACTTTTGTCGTTCTTTGGAAACGGTGATTGCCAGATCGAGTAGGCTTCTGACCCGCTGTTTCGTTTTGGCGGAGACAAATGCCAGTGGCGCCCAATCAAGCCCTGGTAACCGTTGGCGAAAATCTGTCGTGAAGGCTTTTGGGGTGGCTGCTGTTTTTGGTGTAATCAGATCCCACTTGTTGACGATAATGACGAGCCCTCTTCCTTCTTCGATGACCATACTGGCTAGTCGTTGGTCTTGGAAGCTTGGGCCTTTAAGGGCGTCAATCATCAGAAAGACAACCGATGCGCGGGTAATTGTTTTTAGAGAAGCGGTAATTCCCATGCGTTCAATACCTCGTGTCTGTTGATACTGGCGTCGGATACCGGCGGTGTCGACCAGCGTTAACCGCTGACCAAAGTAGACCAAAGTGACGTCTTGCGGTTCTCTGGTGGTGTGCGCCTTGGGGCTGGTAATAAAACGCTCTTCACCAAGCAGCGCGTTTAGCAATGACGACTTGCCACTGTTCGGCTGACCGATGATGGCGAGGTTTATTCCTGGGGTTGCTTTTGTTGCCGCTTCTGTTTGTGTTTCGCACGGCACGGTTGCCAACAGCGCGTAGAGCGCGTCAAGCATATCACCAGTGCTTCGTCCGGAAACGGCTGATACCGGATGCGGTTCACCAAGACCGAGAGAGAAAAATTCTGCAGCTCTATCTGCCTGCGCGTTGGTATCTGCTTTATTGACGACGAGTAGTGTAGGGTAGCGACCGGCCAGTGCTCGCGCCCAACTTTTGTCTTGCGGCAAAACGCCGTCAATGGCGCTCGTCACAAAGACGACTGCGGATGCGCCGGCAAGTGCCGCTTCAGTTTGTTCGGTGATGCGGGAGGTAAAGTCGTCTCGGGTTCCGGCAATGACTTGTCCGGGTACCTCAACGCCTCCGGTATCGATAAGCGTAAACGGCTCACCGCGCCAGATGACTTCAGCTTCGCGTCGGTCTCTGGTCGTCCCTGGTATAGGAGAGACGAGTGCCTGACGGTCGCCGACCAACCGGTTGAAGAGCGTTGATTTTCCAACGTTAACCCTTCCAACGAGTGCGACACGTGCAAGTTTGTGGGAGGGTTTCGCCATAGTTTAAGGGGTGTGATCCGGTGCGGTAGTTGCCGACCAGTCGTTACCTATCATAATGACAAAGTCTGCCTTCGAAGACAAAGGTGGGGCTGCGAAGTCTGCGGCGTTGGGGTCAACCGCGCTAACGGTTGGTACCAGCCAAGACGGTACGGTGGTGGCAACAGTGGCGTTTAAAAGAACACGCAGCGCGGCAAGTGCCGTTGGTCGAGCGCCATTGGTGTAGTCGTAGATGGTGGTCTTAGCGAGTGTTTGGTCGTCGGCGTTGCCGATACGGACCACGTTGTATCCACGCGCGACGAGTAGATTGCTAACGTCGGTAGCGAGCCCATTAGTTTTTGTTCCGTTCAATACCTCAACGCGAGCCGGCTCTTGAATGAGCTCGCTATTGTTAAAAATATCCTGCACCAGTTGTTGCAGCTGACTAAAATCGCCGACCTTGGGTCGAAGCATATAGGCACCATCACCATTAATAGAGCTGACAAGAAGACTGTTGGGACTATCGTCTATGTTAGCGCGGATTACTTGGTCGGTTTGTACATTTTTCCCGAGTTCGTAGAGGCGAAGTGCCTGCCAAGGTTCAAGGTTGGTTTTGAGGTGTGCTGAAAGTTCGCCAGTGAGCCGGTTCATAGTGACCGGGTTTAAAAGCACGCCAATGTTGAGCACACTGTCTTTGAGTGCCAGAATAATTTTTTGTTGTCGTTTAGCACGAGAAAAATCTGACCCTTCGCCGTTGTTGCCATGGCGAGAACGAGCGTAGATGAGCGCGCGCTCTCCGTTCATATGCTGCCAGCCAGCGGTAAAGGTGACAGACATTTCGCGGTCAGCATAATTAGCGGCGTCTTCCGCACCCTGCACAGGGAACGTAGGGTCGGTAAAGGTTCTGTCGACCGAGACATCGACACCGTCGACGGCGTCGATCAATTTTTCAAAGCCATTAAAGTCGACGAGTACGTAGTAGGGAATATTGCTATTAAGAAAAGCGCCTACGGTGCGGGTGGCTGTACTGCCTGGGTCGTCTGGCGTCGTTGCTTGTCCGGCAACGTAAATTTCGTTTAGCTTCCTCCATCTGCCATCTTGGTAGGGGATAACAAGGTCGCGCGGAAGCGAGATGAGTGAAACGCGCGAGGTGCTTGGTTGGATACTTGCCAAGATGACCGTATCGGTAAGGTAGGAACCATCGTGACCAGCACCGCCGACTCCTAGGAGCAGGATGTTGATGCGGTCACCGTCTTCTCCAATGAGCGTGCGGCTACCACTAAAGGTAAGGTGGGTGAGCTGCTCGAAGATACCAGAAGAGCCGAAGGTTTGGCTTAGTCGAATGCCCGGAATGACGACGTTTGCCAATAAAAAAACAGACCCGACGATCACCGCACCAGCGACAAAAGTACGCACCCTATGGTGCTGTTTGTGTGGTGGTTTTGGTGGTTCGAATGTTGGTGGCGTTATGACTGGTCGCTTCGAAGCGTCAAGAAGATTAACAGTTGGTTTATCCATTGATGAATTGCAAATTCGTTGGTCTAGTATATAATGCCGTGAGCATAGGGGCAAGTTATTTTTTGGGCGTGCTTGGCGTCCGCCTTCGCTCCTTGCATTTGATTTATGGACGATTAGCTCAGCTGGTTAGAGCGCTGTCCTCACACGACAGAGGTCGCTGGTTCGAACCCAGCATCGTCCAAAGATAGTCTCTAGTAACAATAAAATAGCGAGTCGGATAGCATACTATATGCGCGGTTCAGTAGAGGGACTCTGTAGTGGTTCTTTTATTTTTGAGTTTCTCTCTAGGCTTGTGCTACACTACGGACATACTATTTTATCATTGCATTGATGTTATTTTCTTCAAAACAGTCTTCACCTATTCCTGGCCCTCTAGCGCTTCTTCGCGAAGCGACAGAGCTTTATCGTCAACAGTTTGGTCGGCTAATCGCGCTACTTCTTGTCGCGATTTTTGCGGTGGTCATCGGCGTTTTTATTGCTCTTGGTATTTTAGCATTTTTCTCGGTCCTTGCTACCAGTACGTCATCAGCGCTTCAGAGCATTGGTATTGTACTGAGCATTGCGCTTGAGCTTGTGGCTTTGTTAGGGCTTGCTGTGATGCAAATGTGGGCTTCATTGTCAGTTGTTGTCGCGCTTAATGAAGGAGGTAGTACTCTTTCTATTCGAGAAACGTACCGCAAAGCGCGACGGTTTATCTTACCCTATTTTTGGGTGTCAGTACTCTCTGGTCTTCTTACTTTTGGGGGTATTATTCTGTTGATTATCCCCGGTGTCATCCTTTTGCTCTGGTTTGTGTTTGTTCTCTACATTGTCGTCGCTGAAAACGAGCGGGGAGTTAACGTGCTACTGGCAAGCCGTAATTATGTCCATGGTCACTGGTGGGCAGTCGCTTGGCGTATGCTGTTTTTAGTACTCATTAGTATTGTCTTTACCATACCGGCTTCGATCGTGACAACCGTGTTCAATCAGCCGGGGCTGGCGCAGGCAATTAATTTTACCCTGGAGCTCTTATTAACACCCCTTCTGTTGGCGTACACTTTCGTTCTGTATCGTCATTTGCGTTCGTTTGCTTCAGCGCCCGTACCAGAAGAAGACGAACGATGGCGACGCATTTTTGTCATTGGTGGCACGGTCATGGCCTTTATCGCTATTATTCTACTGGCAACGATTTTGACCTTCGGCATTTCAGCCCTTTAGTTTTGGTGACAAACAGCAGGTTTCCGGCTTGTCAAAACGCTTATTTTCCTGTATCATAAGCGTCTACTATGCAGGATTCGAACGGAAACAGGCCAACAACCAAAGTTTTTAGAGAACTCGGCGAATTTGTCGTCGAGCTTTTGAAGGTGGTTTTAATTTCGCTTGCCATCATTCTTCCAGTTCGTTACTACGTCGTTCAACCCTTTTACGTCAAAGGTGCGTCGATGGAGCCGACCTTTGATGACAACCAATACTTATTGATTGACGAACTTTCTTATCGGTTTGCTCAGCCAGAACGTGGCGACATTATTGTCTTTCGTTACCCAAGAGATCCCAGTCAGTTTTTTATCAAGCGGGTCATCGGCCTACCTGGCGAGAAAGTAACTATTGAAAACGGTCACCTAACGATTACGCCAAAAAGTGGTGCGCCGTTTGCGCTGGTTGAACCTTTTTTGCCAGTGGGGGTAACTACGATGGGAGAGTTTAATGTTGAAGTTCCTGATGGTCACTACTTCGTTATGGGTGACAATAGAAGCGCCAGTCTTGATTCGCGCGTTTTTGGGCCTGTTGCTTCCCGCTACATTGTCGGCCGTGTCTGGGTTCGTGCTTGGCCGTTCAATGACATTAGGGTGTTTCCGTACAACCTGCTAAACAGCCAAGGAAGCGCATCATAATATGGAAAAGAAAACAAAGATGAAGACAAGTAAGCCGCAAAAGGCAAAGCGTCCGGCTGTCGCGACATCTTCAACAGGGGCTACTGACGATACTCAGCCAACAAAAGGCAAGCGTTTACCCCAAACCATTCGTGGTTTTCGAGATATCTTGCCGGAAGAGCAGGCATACTGGCGCTATCTTGCAACAGAGTGCGAGCAAATTTCTGAGGTGTATGGCTTCCAGCCCATTACCTTGCCGATTGTCGAGGCAACCTCGCTATTTGAGCGCGCGGTTGGGAAAGTCACCGACATTGTAGAGAAAGAAATGTTTAGCTTTACCAATCAGGGGAATGAATCGCTAACGCTTCGACCTGAACCCACGGCCGGAATGGCGCGTGCCTATTTGCAGCACGGCCTTATTAACCAGCCGCAGCCGGTTAAGTGGTACACCATTGGGCCGATGTTTCGTTATCAACGTCCGCAGTACGGACGACAGCGTCAGTTTCACCAGTGGGGTTGTGAGGTCATTGGGGACAATCATCCGACGATGGATGCCACCCTTATGTTGATGGCGACTAACTTGTTCCAAACGTTGGGGCTACCAACAGCGCTGCAAGTAAACTCTATTGGCGACAAAGAATGTCGGCCCGTGTATCGAAAAGCACTTCTCGAATATTATCGCGGTCATCGAAAAGAGTTATGCGAAGATTGCGAGCGGCGACTTGGCAAAAATCCGCTGCGTCTACTCGACTGCAAAGAGGAGGGGTGTCGCGCCCTGCGCGCCGATGCGCCACAATTTGTTGACCACCTCTGCACCCCGTGTCGTGATCACTTTATGGCGATGCTCGAATACTTGGACGATCTTGATGTGCCGTATGTGCTGAACCCCCATTTAGTACGCGGTCTAGACTACTATACACGAACCGTGTTTGAAGTGTGGGCGGCAGATGACGAAAGCGGTAAAACCGCGCTTGCCGGTGGTGGGCGCTACGATGATTTGCTTGCTGAACTTGGCGGCCGTCCGACGCCCGCAGTTGGTATTGGACTTGGGATGGAGACGGTTATCTTAAAGATGAAAGAGCGTGAGGTATCGTTGCCGCCCGCGCCACGGGCGGATGTATTCATCGCTCAACTGTCGCAACCGGCACGCAAGAAAGCGATGCTGTTGTTCGAAGAATTGCGCAAGAGTAATGTCAGGGTGTCTGCCAGTTTTTCAAAAGATGGCCTAAAGCCGCAGATGGAAATGGCCGCTCGATTAGGCGTTCGCTACACGATTATTATTGGTCAAAAAGAAATTGTTGATCACACGGCAATCGTTCGTGATATGGAAGCCGGTATGCAAGAAACGTTTGACTTCAAAAAAATTATTAACATCATTCAGCATAAACTTGAAGAAGAAGCACCAATCATTCATACCGAACCCCTTAACCAAAAACCAGAAGAACCGACCGTCGTCTAGTTTGTTCGTTCGCGTACCGTATGAAGCCCCGAATAGCCTCGGGGCTTTGTTTTTTGGGATAAAAAGATGGGCCAATGAAACTTTGACTTTGGTACTTTCTATATGTTAGAATAAAATCCACGAAAAGTTTCTTAAGTGATGTTGAAGCACAGCAAGAAACTAATCGATTTATTATTTCATGTACCGTTATGGTACAAGAGGAAAGTGAGGTGAGTACGTGGTTGAGATAAAGAGAAAAAAGGGAGAAAGTTTTGAGGCCTTCTTTCGTCGTTTCCTTCGACAACTGCAGCGCAGTGGTCGTATGCGACAAGCACGAAAAGTTCGTTTTTTGGCGCACGACAAGAGTCGTACAGAATCGCGGAAAGACGCGTTAACTCGTGCAGCTAAGCGCGCCCAGACTGATTACCTTCGTAAAGTCGGACGGTTAACCGAAGAAGAAGAGAAACGATCAGGTAAGCGTGGCCATTCCTATTAATGTTATTATTGTTACCCTCGCCCTATGCTCTTAGAGCGAATTGAAAAAGATTTTATCACTGCAATGAAAGCGCACGAAGCGGAACGGGTGTCTATTCTCCGTACGCTTCGTGCGGCTTTACAGAACGCTGCTATTGCCGCTCGCACCAGCGCCGCAAAGGCGATTGATGATGCGGCCGTTGAAGCGGTGATACGACAAGAAGTAAAACGTTTGCGAGACGCGCTTACCGATTTTACGAAAGCGGCGCGTGAAGATTTGGCCGGCGCGGCAAAACGTGAAATAGAAGTACTTTCCACCTATCTGCCACAAGCGATTGATTCGGCAGAGGTACAGCGGCGAGTTAAAGCGGTTGTTGCGACACTGAGAACAGAAGGGGTTAGTGATGTTGGCAGCGTGATGAAAGCGGTTATGGCAGACCTGAAAGGTGCGGCAGACGGAACAGAAGTTTCTACGGCGGTTCGTAACGCCCTTGAACAAAAAAAAGATTCACCTAAATAAAATAAATGCGTATCTTTGATGCGTTTCGCAGCCGATTGCGTGACAGCCTCGCACTACGGCGGACGCTCAAACACAGTTTCGTTTTTATCATCGCGATCGGTATTGTGTTAACGCCAGCATTGGTGTTCGCGCAAGGGATTGATACTGGGCTAACTAATTTTGCAAACGATTCTGGACTCGGCGCTGGGCCGGGTGATTTACGAATTTTAATCGCGCGTATTATTCGCGCGCTTTTGGGTTTCTTGGGGTTGATTGCTGTTGGCGTTGTGCTCTACGGTGGGTACCTATGGATGACAGCGGGGGGCAACAGCGACCGCGTCGAAATGGCAAAGCAGGTTTTACAAAACGGCGCCATTGGTCTCGTCATTATTTTATTGGCGTTTAGTATCGTTTCTTTCATTTTAAATCAGTTGCTTGGTCTAGGGGGCGGTGGCGGTGGCGGAAACAATCCGCCTGCGCCTCCCTGCGTCAACTGTTTTGCTTTGGGTAATGGTATTGTCGAAGACCACTACCCAGCTAGAGATCAGCGCGGAGTACCCAGAAACACGGGCATGGCAATTACCTTTAGAGAACCGATTCTTGTTGTTGACGCTGCTACTACTGCACCCGCTGAAAGCGCTCCGTTGTCAAAGTCTTTCATTAAAGATGCCGTGTCAAGAGGCGAATCGTTCAACTCGGTTGCCTGTCCTTCCACTTGGTGTGGTCATCTAAATGCTGACGTTTTTGATTTGCAGTGGGATCCTAGTGATGGAACCAGCTACCAGCCTTTTTCAAATTTTGACGTGTATACGAACGACCAGCGTACGTTTGTATTTGTGCTGCAGAGGGACAAGCTACTTGGGCTACCGGACGCCAATACGATGCACCGTGCCACCGTTCATTCTACGCTGACTAAGTCTGATGGCACCCCTGGGTTTGTAGCTTCGCAGACTTATGTTTGGAGTTTTGAAGTCTCGACCATTATCGATACTACGCCACCAAAGGTGGTAGATATTTTCCCATGGGAGCACGACGTGAACGCACGAAACAGTGTTGTTAAAGTTACCTTCAATGAAGCGATTAATCCTATTAGTGCAACGGGTAACACTGCTGACGGTTTTACAAATATAGTTATTACCGCTACGGCCGCAACGAATAGCACGTCAGTTACTGGCACGTTCAGTATTGGTAACAACTATCGGACAGTAGAGTTTATCTCGTCTGATCCGTGCGGTTTAAATTCTTGCAATCAAAAGATGTACTGTTTACCTGCAGCCAGCACCCTACAGGCAAGCGCTAAGGCAGCAACCTTGTGGAGTGACGACGACTCATGCGGGCTTGGTCAAGATCCTTCAAATAATCCTTCACGAGCTTGTACACCAGCCACGGAAAGCAGTATTTTTGATGGTGTTGTCGATATGGCGTCGAACTCTCTTGATGGTAGTAAAAACATTGAGCACGACAGCGTCGGTAGCCCAGTAAACGATGCGGAAGGGAATCCACTACTTCGAATGCCGAGCGGTAACGGTACCGCCGACGGTCCACCCGATGATAATTTTGTGTGGTCGTTCACTACGAATGACACGATAGTTTTGATCGGTCCAGAAATTATTGACGTGACACCAGCGCCGGAACTATCAGAGTCTGCCCAAGGTGTTCCGACCGACGCACCTATTCGTGCGCGCTTCAATCGTGAACTGAGCAATCTGACAACATACCTTGACCAAACGAAGAATCCACCGGTTCCGCATGCTCCGGTCCGCCTTTACCAAAAAAGTAACGAAAGTTTTGCGCAGTATCCTTATGCTTTCACCGGCAAACAGGCAAGTGTTCGCCACTGCTCAGAAACAGGTGAAGCCTGTGCGTATTCGACCGACTGTGTTGTTGATACTAATCACCCCAATAATCGTTGTGAAAAAGTATGCAGTTTGAGTGAGGCCTCATGCTTACTTAATAAAGATTGTAAGGGTGGTAACTTGGATTTTTGTGGACAGGGCGACGCCAGCATTTTGCACAGCGGGTTAGAAGAGGTGACTGAAGCCGGTGTCGCGACGCACAACGTCTACGAGCCACGTTACTCCTCGGTCATTCGTGATGTTTACCAAAATTGTTTCTACCCTAGTAATGGTCCAACGGCTACCCCAGGTACGGTAGAGAAAGAAGTTGACGAGCCGTACGAGACAGTTGACGAGAACTGATGAGAAACGGACGTCAAACAAAAATAAGCATGCGCTTGCTGGCTTTTGTAGTGGCAGCTTTTGTTGGTTTGCTTGCTGTGCCGGTACTTGCTCAAGGGTTAGATACCGGTATTAATGCGGTCGGTCCAGCAATTGGACTTAGTGGCGGAGGCGATCCTCGTATTCTTATCGCCCGTATCATTCGTTTCTTCCTTGGCTTTCTTGGTATTGTCGCGGTTATACTCGTTCTCTACGGTGGGTTCCTATGGATGACCGCAGCCGGTAACGAAGATCGCGTCAGTCAGGCACGAAGTGTGCTCATCAACGCCGGTATTGGTCTTGTTATTATTCTCTCGGCCTTTGCCATCGTTTCTTATATCTTGAGTACCTTCATTACTGCGACCACTGAACAAATTTGTCAGGCAGGTGATCCGTCGATTGCATGCCTGGTTGTTGGTTGTGGTGGCGAGCAAGTTTGTAGCGACACGAATGGCGACGGGGTGTACACCTACGGCGGTTGTACACCGTTTCCTGGTTGCGTGCCGGGTGGCCCGAATGCTTTTGTCATTGGTTCTTTCTCCCCACCTAACGGTAAGGACGATGCACCGCGTAACGCCATTGTTCGCGTTCGCTTTAACGAAGCGGTCGAAGCCGATACGTTAACCTACGGAAGCACTACCGATTCTGTTCGTGTGTATCCGGCCAGTGACCCCAGCGCCGTGCTTGCCGGTACGCTCGATGTCAGCAACGTTACAAACACCAACCAGCGGAGCTTTACCTTTACACCAGACGCCCACTGCGATGCACCCAATGATACGCTTTCTTGCTTTGCTAGTACTATCGCTTACACCGTTGAGATTACGGGCGGAACTATACGCAGCGCAAGCGGCAGAGCGTTGAACTGCACGTACCCGTCAAACCCCTGCAAGGTAACCTTTACGACCGGTGACTATATTGATACCGTGCCACCTCATGTCAGCATTACCGAGCCATGGTCAAACCAAGTTCCTGCGGATAGTATTGTCAACGTTCGTGCACGTGCTACCGATGACCACGGTGTTTCAAGTTTAATATTTTCTAACCAAACGACAGGAGCTGCTCTCGGTACGGTAGGTGTGCTGGCGGCACCCTATACACTATTTAGTGGCGGCGTTGCTTGGAGTACGAACGGTTTAGTTGCTGGAACTCAGCAGACACTGGTGGTGCACGCTTTTGATTTTGTAGATGGTCATGATGGTGTTGACGAGAAAACGGTTACTATTCGTCCGCCATTTTGCTTTGACGGTAGACTAAGCGGGGACGAAACCGGACCCGACTGCGGCGGATCCTGCGGTGCTTGCCCTGGTGAATCGTGCGACAGTAACATTACGGCTCCTTCTTGTCAGGCGGATCCTTTTGGTTGCAGCGTGACAAGCGCCTGTAGTAGTGAATCGTGTCTTTGCGCTTCACCGCCGGTCATTACGGCAGTGACCCCAAACGATGGAGCGCCCGGAAACTACACCACCATTACGGGTAGTGGCTTTGGTACAACGCCAGGAACGGTCACTTTTCTTGGAACCGACAAGGATGGCGACAATAATGCAGCTGACGACCCGGCTATTGCTACTGACGATGTCGTGGCAACGTTGCCGGCGGTTTGCTCTGCTGCTGCGACGTGGAAGGATACGCAAATCATTATTGAGGTGCCGACTGACGCCGTTGATGGGCCGCTTGAGGTTTCGGTGCCAGTACCAAGCGTCAACACTGAAGGTACTGAGGTTGTTGTTTCACTTACCGACCGAACCGACACTGCTCCTGGGCCCGTACTGCCGAGTTTTAATGTCAACACAACTATTCGTCCTGGTTTATGCGAGATTACGCCAGCTGCGGCTTGCGTGAACGATCCGGATATTTCTAGCGTTTCATTCTCTGGTAAAAATTTTGGCGGATCTAAAGGGACAATACTTTTTGGCACAACGTCGGCGGTTGTCAGTACTTGGACCCCAACTGAGGTTATCTCAAGCGTTGCCAATGTTCGATCAGGCAGCGTTGGTGCGCGGGTAAAAACGGTGGCAGGTGACACCTCGAACCCGTTTAATTTTACAGTCAACTCATGTGTCGCCGGTCCTCGCATAGACAAGATTTCACCTGACGATGGACCGGCGGGGCAAGCTATCACTATCACCGGAGATAATTTTTCAAACAGTACCGGCGAGGTACACTTTGTTTCGGCAAACGGAGAGGACATGCTGGCTGCCATTAGTTCACCCGCGGCGTGTTCGGCACGATCGCTTTGGCACAACAATCAAATTATTACCAAAGTTCCGTCGGCACTTACCTTTTCCGGAACAGCTAGTGAAGACAATGTGTATGGGGTGTATGTGAAGCGTCAAGATCTTGCAGAGAGTAACCGAGATGTGCTATTTACGTTGACGAATACGGCAGCGACTCCGGGGCTCTACTGTGTCGTCCCCGACAATGGTCCTGCGACGACTTCCGTTATGTTCTATGGGGAAAGTTTTGGCGAACCAAGAGGTGCAAATGACCAAGTACGTTTCAGCGACGGAAAAAATAATCCAAAAATCGGAGCCAACGCCACGATTGCTAGCGGTAAGTGGAAGAACCAGAGCATTGAAACGTCGGTGTCAGATGAGGCAGTGAGCGGGGCAACGAACGTCGTGAAGAACGACCAAACCAATGACGAAGTAAAAAGTAACCCACTTAACTTTACCGTGCAGTCCTGTCTTGACAGCGGGAATAGTTGTGGCGAAGGGTTGCAGTGCTGCGGGGATGGCACTTGTCTTGAGGCTAGTGAGACCTGTCCGGTAGCACCGGCGCTGCAGTTAGCGTCTTATCGTTGGCGTTTTAGTACTGGAAACCCAGTACCTCGAGTTGTCGAAGAACAGCAATGTAACAGTTCAACACAGAGCCCGAGCCCGTGGAAAGGTTCGGCAGACGCCTGCACGAACGCCCAACTCTCGGTTCGTTTTACAACGCCGCTTGATCAGTCTAGTATTCCGTCGACTGCCCTCGAGGTGGCTGATTGCGGTACCGATCCCAGCTGCAAAAACCCTACTACCCCAATGCCGGCCTCGTCGCTTCAATTCTTTACTTATACGAATGCTGCGGGGGTAGAGAATGGTGGCTTCACTGCTGACGCCGGAGGTTTCGTTTTAAATCATTGGTACCAAGCTAGAGTTACCACTACAGTGGTGAGCGATAAGGGTGTGCCCATGGCAAATGACTATACGTGGCAGTTTAAAACGGGGAGTGATACTTGCGCCATTGCCGCGCTTTCTTGCCAGCCAGCCTTCAGCACATTGACCACCGTAACGTCTAGGGGAAACCTCGCTGCTAGCTTGCAGGCAAAGAATTGCAATATTCTTACCTGTCCATCAGGAAGTGTTAAATGGAGCTCTGCAGATTCAACCGTTACTACCATAGACTCTGCGTTGACCGGTTGTTATAACACAGCATCTCCCATTAGCGAGGGTGAGACCACGGTAACACCGCGTTCTGTCAAGGACCCTAGCGCGAGAACCAGTCAGTGTACGGTAAAGGTGGCGTTTGAAGCGCCTAAGGTGATTGAACCGTTCCCTTCATGTACCGCCGCCTGTAAGAATGCCGATGTTGGTGCGGTGTTCTCTCGTAGCTTGAACGCCTCGACTCTTGATGCTAATAAGAGTGTTAGACTCTATCGTTGTGAGGATCAAAATTGTAATCCTGGCACATCGGGGTCTGGTTTGGCTGTTGTTACGGTGGCTGACCCAATTTATACAGTGGTTCCAGCAACAGCAACAACAACGGAGCGTTCTGAAATTACCTTTGCGCCTGCCGATGGTTTGTTGTCCGGCAATACGTATTATCGTGTCGTTTTAACAAATGCCATTCTTAGCGAAGAAGGAAAGCCGCTTACTGCTAACTACCAAGCGACTATTTTAGACACCGAACTACGAGGATACTCTTGGGTATTTAAAACGAAAGATGCTGTTTGTTCCTTGAACCGTATCGAGACGATCCCGGCGGCAATGACTATGCGTACCATAGGGGCGACACAGAATGTTGTGGTACAGCCGTATGGCTCGCCAGATGAGTGCAATGCCTATGGGCAGCGACTTACAGCAGCAAGCTTTGCTTATGGTTGGCAAAGTAACAACACTGATGTTGGTACTGTGACGACTCGTGATGTGCTACCACACCTTGATGCGGACGGGCACCTAGTGGCGAGTGGTTTTGTCGACCCGCTGCAGACCGCGACCGCTGTTGGTAAAGATCAGAGCTGTTCGGCAGCGCCAAACTATCAATGTTCAACAGCAATCGGTGCGAGCATTGACCTCTGTACCATAGATGATAACGACGACGGTACGGCTGATACCTGCAACAACCAACAAAAATCTTGTACTTCTGATAGCGACTGCGCGACGATTACCACGAGTACGTTAACTTTGCAGTGCGGCTTTACTCCGCCACAGCTCTGCGTGGCGACCGAGCAGAGCGTTATCGCTAATGGTAGTTTTGAGTTGAGCCAAGCCGGCGGCAATGATTCGATTACCGGATGGACTGACGCGACGGGTGACAATACTACCAGCAGTGAATTTTTACGCGTAGGTGACGGTGCGGACATTCGTCAGTACTACCGACAGCCGGACTGCGGAAGCGCTGACTGTTCTTTTGCTGAGGGTCTAGTGCAATACATAAGTTTACCATACCCCGTCAGTAATCAGGCCTATGATGTCTCGTTTGCCGCGCGACGATTATCGAGTTTTGTTGGTAGTAGTCGCGTACGCGTGTATCTGGCTGAGGCCAACCAGGTCAGCGAAAAAATTTCTAACGCCTATTTTGACGGTGATAGCAGCGTTCATCCAACAGCTAATTGGCTTACCTATGACGGTACGGTAACGCTTCCTTCTACCTACGAGGGCAAGGCTTTTCTGCTGGTTTTTGAACTACCAACCGGTACCGATCTAGATGCGGTTTCGTTGGTGCCGCACGTGTGTTCGAAACAGACGAGTCGTGCTTGTTCGACTACTGCCCAGTGCAATTCTGATCCTTCCCATACAGCAAACAATCTTTGCGGCGGCGGTACTGCTGTCGGACAGTGCGACGATAATTCGCTTACCTGTACTAACGATCGGCAAGTTTCCTGCGCCGACAGTAACGGTAACGCCAACGATAACTTCTGCTCTTTTGCTGTGAACAGCGGTGGCTGCTGTGGCATTCGTCCATGGGTGACGGCAATTGACGGCGCTAAATCTCCGGCTGACGGGAAAATCTGTCGCAACGCTGCTTTCACTGTTAGTTTTAGTACGTTGATGGATCAGGATAGCGTAGCGAAAAATATTAATCTCGATTGGCTTGATACAGTTGGCGATTGTGATGTGCAGGCGAACATTGATGCCGTTAACCACACATCGGTGATTGGCGATTTCTTCCGCTTTGTACGTCGTTTTGTTTTTAATGAGGCGGGTGCGACTGCAGCCAACACTTGGTGCACGGTTTCTGGCACGAGTGTTGTTGTTCGCAACAGCGACGAGAACAATGGGCTGACACCGCAAACGAACGCCATTCTGAGTGTTCCCGATCTTCTGCACCATGAGCTCAAGTATCGCGTGGTTGTACATGGTCCGACAGCGATTAACCCTACTGGTGGCGCCAAGAGTATTTACGGTGTTTCAATAGCTGATGACGTTGCTCAAGGGTTCCCGATGCCACCACAACCAGGATTGGCAGCTGAACCCGGCGTAGGGGATCATGTTTGTGCCGTCGACAAGATTGAGGTAAACGTTGTACCAGAGCTTTCTAAGTTTATGGCAGCGTCGCAGCCGCGGACACTACTAAAACCTTATGACGTATTCTCCTGTTTTGGTAATAGCTGTAATTGTGAGGATACGGATAGCGGTATAAAGCTTGGTTGTCGCTTGACGAATACTGGAGAGGTGAGCGAGGATCAAGATTCTCTTAAACCAAAGAACCAGCATCGCTACGACGCAACGGCGGTCGATGCCCTCGGTCAGCAGTTAAGCGCAAACTATCTTTGGCAGGCAGAAGATCCGGAAGGCCTGCTGTCGCTTGCCGGCACGAATCAGCAAGAATTGGAAACCACCCTAGAAACAAAACCGAAAGATACCCGTAGCAGCAGAGCGTTCGTTACTGTTTCTGCCGACTTGGGTGGTGTTCCGGAAACGAGCGGTTCAAATGCCGTACCAGTAACGGTTTCGCTTTGTCAGTTGCCATGGAGCAATGGTCCCCTCCAAGACGGACCGGCGGATACTGACACGAATTTCTTTACTACCTATTGCCGGGACAATGCACCAAAGACCAAAGGACGACAATTGTACTGTTCTAATGACGGCAGTATCAGCTGCTCGACCAATGCTGATTGTTCAAGTGTTAGTGCGGGTACCTGTAGTGCACTACCGAATTTTTTGGCTACCAATGTACACCCGAGTGTTCCTAATCCGTTAGGGGTGCTTAATGAATGGATACTGAAAGATCCAAGCAGTATTGACGCCATTGGTGTGCGGGTAGTAAAAAATAGTCGACACCTAACACCAGCTGCGTGGTATGCCGAGCAACCCTTCCAAAAGGGATCTCCTCAGTCCGTCACCATTGATGGCTACCCAGCCATACGCGATGGACGAACAGTGTACATTAACGCCGCAAATGCTGTCGTGGCTAGTTCAACTAACGCCCTCTTTACTAATATCTATATCTTCTCGTACAACCAAGGCGCTGGGGCAACAACGCTCAATGTCTACAACCAGCTTCTTAATAATCTCGTGTTCAATATTAATCGTTTAAATACTGGAAGCTGTCAGTCGGTGCAGACTGGAGAGCCTGAAGCAAGTGAAAAAAAGACATGCTCTAATGACGGCAAAGTCTGTCAGACAAACGACGACTGTGATGCCAACAACAGTTGCGACAGTGTAGCAAAGACCTGCCTGTTTACTAACGATTGTTCGAGTGGGTACGTATGCACGAATACTAAGTCAAAAATTACCCGTGATGTTACCCGTCTTGGTGATACCATAGAAACAACCAGCGCGCTTGCCGGTTACCGTTACGGTACGAGTTGTCCAGCAGTAACACCGGGCGCACCTGGAGATGCTAACTGTAATGGCGTCATCGACGGCAACGATATTGCGCTTGCCGAACAGTACCGTCAGGGCCTCATCGACCGTCCAAGTTACTGCCAGGCGGCAGATTACGATGGCGACGGTGACGTTGATGGTACTGACGTAAGTAACATCATAACAATTGTGCGAAGCAGCTGTCAGCGTGCGGGTGGTCGTAGTACAAATTATCCACCACTCACGGCTGGAACCTATGTTTCTTCTACAAGTACCAGCCGTTGGCCATCGTGGGTAGCAACGTTAGGTAATACTCTTGGTCGCCAACTACCAACTGATCCGTTGAATCGTTTTGCCACCTGTGAAGCAGGGGGGTCACTTGTTGGAGGTGCCTTTGAAGCAACGACCTGTTGGGATCCGCAATCGAAAACTTATGCTTCTCATAACGCAACCCTTGACGCAACAGCAAATCGCATTACGCACGTTGTTCCGCCGCCGGATGTGTCTTGGGCAAGAAATGTAACCTATCCGGGATCTCATGTTTATACCTATAGCGCTTATGGACGGTGTTCGGTTACCAGTACTACCGCCTGTTTCATTGATAGCGACTGTCCGGAAGATGAACAGTGTCAAGGACAAGGGCAAGATTACGCAGTTTGTAGTTTCCCAGAGAGTAGCTATCGTCCGAATCCAGCACTGCTCAATCAGGTTGCTACCGATGGTCGTTTCTGTGTCGTTACCGATCCTGCGGTTGCACGCGCACTTCCTGGGGCTCCAGGGAGTGGCAGCGATGATACCGGGACGATTTTTCCAAGTGATTTTGGTCTTAAACCTCTCACTATTACACTCTTCGGATCTGGCGCAGGGTCGATACGGGTAAGTCTTAGTGGTGGGCCCACTAGTACCGATACGTGTACCAAACCACTCGGTATAACGGTTCGTTGTGAGTTTGCCTACGATGCTAATACAGCTGTTCGGTTAACGGCTGTTCCTGCCGGCTCCGATTCTTCTGTTGGTGCGTGGGGAGGAAATTGCGTTGGTGCTACCACTTATTGTGACCGCGTCATGGATGCCCAAAAAACGGTAACGCAAAATTTTGTTATCGGCACGGTTTTAACGGTTTCATCAGCTGCCAGTGTAGGTGACGCTACGGCGGTTGCTACCGCAAACGGAACTAGCCAATCCTGTGCATCTACTGCGGATGGCTGTTCGTTTACTTTTGATAAAAATACGGTTGTGTCCGTTGCTCTTTACCCAAAAACAGGAACGACTTTTTCTGGTTGGGAAGGCTCTTGCCCCGGGACGGAAAGTGGAACGCGATGTACTAATATTATTATGAGCCAGTCAGTAGATTTGACGCCTGGACTTGTCGCCGCGTCACCTTTTGTCAGTGTTGATTTACCCACTGGCAGTACCTATGTGGCTGGACAGCAAATAGCGGTTCATTGGACCACGACCAACGCAACCACCATTTCTTTAACCTCGGACGGTAACACCGGCGATCAAATAAATCGTACAGGATTGGGGACGAGCGGTACCGAAAACGTGACGGCAAAAGTAGGGATGACGAAATTCACTTTAACGGCTACAGGTCCCGGTGGAACAGTGAGCCAAGACGTTTCTTTTGTCGTCAACCAAGCAACGGCAATTAATTCCTTTAGTGCGAGTGCCAGTAGTATTATCCTAGGGGATACCGTTACCCTGTCGTGGAGCGTTTCTGGTAGCCCCACGGCGCTGGCGTTACAGGTTGACGGTAACACTTTTGCCAATCCGGCAGTGAGTGCAACAACCGCCACTGATACGCCAGAGAGTGTCGGTACAAAAACGTATACACTTATTGCCAGCGGGTTGGGAGGTACTGTGCAGTCTACGGTTACTGTTGAAGTTACCAACCCTGCGCCAACCGTCATGGACTCTTTTACTGCTTCACCGAGCACTGTCGAAGTGAACAAGCCAGTTACGCTTACTTGGAGTCTTTCTGGCACAGCACCTGATTCTTTGGCACTGCAGGTGAACAACGCAACGTTTGCTAACCCTGCGGTTAGTGCGACGACAGCAACTCATACCCCAACAACAACAGGGACAAAGACGTATAAACTTATTACAACCGGACCAGGTGGAACGACTGAAAAAACAGCTACCGTTACGGTGGTGAATCAGCCGAGCATTTCTAACTTCCAAGTGAAAGGTCCGGGTGGTGCCTATGGAGCTAGTGCTGAAGTGGGTACTGGCGACACCATTACCTTTACTTGGACAACAGCGAATGCAACCAGTGCAAGCATTGACCAAGGTGTAGGTGACGTTGGTTCTGTGGTGAGTGGCACGAAAACTTTTATCGTTACTTCGGCTACAACACAGACTATCGACTTTACCTTAACGGCGACCGGTTCAGTAAGTAGCGCAATAGCACCGGTAAGCGTAAAAGTGCATCGAGCCCCAGCAATTGAATTGTCTGCTTTGGACGCAAGCAATGCTACTGGAGAAACTTCTTTGACGGTTGATGGCGAAGGACCAGTTACGCTTGCGTGGACAGGGGACACCGAATTTGGTTCTATAACAAGCTTCATCCCAAATCCTGGCAGTTATGCAAATAGTTCATTTGGATCGGTGAATATTAGTCCCGCTTCTCCTAGTTCGACCACCTACACCATAACCGTTAGAGGAAAATTCGGTACAACCGCGGCGAGTACCGCGAGCGATTCGGTAACAGTAATCGTTAGATCAACCATTGGCGTCGCGTTTGCAGCGGGAAGCGGTTCAGGATCAGTAACCGCAACTTCTACTCGACCTTCAAAAACATGTACTGCAAATTGCAGTTATTATCCAAACACGGGTGATACGGTGACCTTGGCGGCTACCGCTAACGCCAACTCTCGCTTTATCGGCTGGACGGACTGTCCTTCTGGAGCAACCTCTCCTTGCACCTTTACTGTCGGAGATTCGCAGACTATTACGGCAAACTTTGCAAAAGCGTATACGCTAACACTGGAAAAACGTGACGCGGTATCAACTACCACCTCGACGACTAACGGTACTGTTGGTGTCGGCATTGTTGTGCCGATAAGTGGCGGCGAAAAACCGATTACTAAAAATTTAGTGGATACCGGATTCGTCGAGAAGTACACGGACGGGACAATGGTTGGTTTGTCGGCACTGGATGGCACGAATGCTATATTTGATCACTGGTCTGATCCCTCATGCGGAAATTCGGCTAATTGTCAATTTACTGTCAGCAGTGACAAAACGCTGTACGCTTATTTCTTAAGGAAGCCGGACAAGCCAACCTTTACTATTTCACCAGCCGGTTGTACGACCAGTAACCCTTGTTCTCCAACTCAAGGTTTTGTGTTCACGTGGACGTCAGTTGCTGGACAGACGTATCAGCTTAATCCCGGCGCAATTAATGTAACGGGTGGTCGCTGGCCAAGTTCTGGTACTAAGCAATTACCTGGAAGTGCCACCTTTACACTAACAGCAACGAATGCAGCCGGTAGTACGATAAGTGACCCCAAAGATGTTTGGTTGAGATGGAGCTCTCAGTTGCTTGCCGATGGTACCTCCTCAAGTGGTAATATTACTCCAATACAAGTTCGACACGACGAGGCCAGTCCTCGGGTTATCGTTGCAAACGATCAAGACGGCAACCCAGCAAATGATGTTGCTTATGTATTCTTTTCTGGAGAGGGAAACGGGGGCACCTGTCGATTTTTGAGAGGTACGATTGTCAGCAATGCATTTACCTTTGCTCCTGCAGATGAGGTTGCTAGAAATTGTCGGCACATTGCCGTTTGGTACGACAAGTGGACACCAAACGTTGCTGGTGACGTCGCTCATATTGCGGTTACCAAACCAGGGGGCTCTAAAAATGAAAAAGATCGTATTAACTACTACACGATGAGCGGTATTAGTACTACGGCGCCATCAGCAATTTGGCAAAAAGTAACAAATACAGCTTCGCCTTTGCAAGAGCTATCGGATACAGAAAAAGTGTCCGTTACCGAACGGACAACAGGAGATGGGCTGTTTACACTCGGTCAAAGCGGGGGGAGTTACATTGATCAATGTACACTAAATAATGGAAATGCTTGCACTCGATTAGTGAATCCGTATGACAACAACGAAGACGAAGCAACGCAGTTGGTACCGCTTGCTTCGGAGGATAGTTTGGGTTCAGTTTTGCTTTTTCATCAAAATCAGGCCGCAACCGCTCTGTATGCTGAGCGATGGCAAGGAAGCGCTAAACAGCGGGTGTTAGTTGATAGTGCCGCCACGATAGACCCATATTATCAGGGCGCTTTTAGCGCCGTAACAAATCCTGTTACTGGAGATACCTATGTAGTATACAAGAGCGATGGTGGAACCGTTGGAGGTGGAGATGATGAGATTCGTATGAAAGAAAGGAACAAGAGTCAATTAAACTTTTCCACTCGAGAAAATCCAGTCAAACAAACCGCCGGAGAATTTGGTATTCATGATGTTGCCCTAGCGCTCGACACGCAGTCAGGGTATCTCTATGTTGCCTATGCCGTGCGCACTTCTTCTTTATCTACCTCTTCTGTTGTTCGCTATGTTCGTTCTGTTCTTAGTACCAATGATTCGTCATGGAGGAGTGCACAGGGATATCCTTCTATTTGGACGAATCCAGTGACGGTCATTAGCGAACAAGGAGAGTATCGCGGTATTTCTTTGAACTATCTTTCACAAGGAAGGCTTTATGTGACAGCAGTTGACACGACGCGTGGTGCGGTCAAGTTGCGAGGGGCTACGGTTAACGTTCTTGCGCCGCCACAGTAGTGAGTTGAGTGCTTGTCTTATTTCCATTATACTTAGAGTACCCTTTATGTTTGAAGATCAAGAAAAGCCAGAAGAAAAAAAAGTAACGTCGCCATCTTCCGATGGTGCTTCGCTTCCCATGAAAGAACCGGAAGATATGCTGGCAACCATTGATAGCGCTCCGTCTTCTCCTCTCGTTCCCAAAAATTCTCTTACTCCTCCCTCTGGCACGCCGCCGCGACCTCTCTCTTCCATGCCAGAAACGGGTGACGGTATTCCGGCAGAATATCTTGATGACGGTTCGCATCTGACTCGCAAACTTGTTACAGGACTTTTTATTGTACTCCTAGTTGTCGCGGGTGGGGTAGGGGCTTGGTGGTACTTCCGGCCAACAACAACAGAACCGACAACACCTACGGATAACTCGACTACTACGGCGACAACACCAACCGAGGTAAATCCACAGCCCGATCTGCAGTTGCAAGGTGAAGGGCCAACATCATCGGCGGAAGACACTGATCAAGATGGTCTCTCGAATGCTCAAGAAATTGCGGCAGGTACCGACCCACTAAACCCTGATACCGACGGTGATGGACTCTTTGACGGAGAAGAAGTTCGTTCGTTCGGTACCGACCCACTAAACCCTGATACCGATGGTGATGGGTTTACCGATGGCGAAGAGGTTCGTAATGGCTACAACCCAAAAGGTTCTGGTAGACTTTTTAACGTTCCGCAGTAGGTAGTAGTAGGGGGGATAGCTAGCGGATTATTTTGTTGTATGCTGTCTTTTTTGAAAAAAAATAAGAGCGAGAAAACGCCGAAAGAGAAGGTGGCGGTGCAACCAATAACTGGTACGGTTATGCGCACCATGCCGGAAAAGTTTTTTGCCAAAGATGAAGGGAGCCCATTTTGGACACCGTTTAAACTTTGGTCAATCGCAATTTTTGTCATTGTTGTTCTCATTGGCGTTACCTACTGGTTAGTAAGTGGGATACCCACTACGTCGCCGACGGTGGCCGATCAGCAGCCTGCTAGTCTATCAGTGACCTCGCCACAACCAAAAAATACGACACCCACAACACCGACTGCCTTACCAGGAAATGCAGAGGTAAACGATACCGCCGCAATCGCTCCTGAACCAGTATCACCTACACAATCAGACGCTATCCCCGCGCCTCCGCCTGCTCCGTTGCCGGCATTGCTTCCTTCAAGTACCGATACCGACAGCGACGGCCTTACTGATGTTGAAGAATTATTGTATGGTACTAATCCAGAAAAACCAGATAGTGACACCGACGGCTACGGCGATCTTGAGGAGCTTAAAAACGGTTATGACCCCCTTGGGGCAGGGAAACTGTCAACAACCAAACTGCTGATTTCATACCACGATGGGTCTAATCGATTTACGGCCAACTATCCAGCAAGTTGGAACGTACAGCCTGTTGGCAAAGATGGTATTCAATTTATTTCAGCAACGGGAGAATCAATTGCCGTTCTTGTGCAAGGTAACTCAAAAGCACTGCCACTGACAGACTGGTATCGCGCTAGTGTTAACGGAGGCGACAGCACCACACCGCCACTCGAAATGGTCGGGGAACATACCGGTATTTTTGCACCCGACCGACAAACATTCTATGTTGCCTCCACCAAAACGCCGACAACTATTTATGCTATTAGCCTAGCATCGGGTGCTAAAACAAATCTTGATTTTCGTGCCACCTATGAACTCTTTATTCAGTGGTTTCATGAAGTATCGTAAAGTGCATGCGTCTCGTTATTAGAACAACAGTGCAGTGTGCCGTTCCTAAAAAACAGTTAGCACTATTGCTCAATAAAGTTTTACAATTTTGCTCGCTGATTAAAACCGAGGCTATTGGCGAAGAGCTATCGTTGGCATTTGTTGGTGAAGCTGCTATGCGTCGACTCAACGAAACGTATCGTCAGAAGGCAGAGTCGACCGATGTGCTCAGTTTTGAGTACGGCGAGGTAATCATCTGTGTTCCGCGAGCAATCCGTCAGGCAAAACGTCATCGACTTTCGGTGAGCCGTGAAATAGGAGTACTTTTTCTTCATGCACTCTTGCATATTTTTGGTTTCGATCACGAAACGGAAAAAGATCGCTTAGCTATGCAGAAGGCGGAAGAAAAAATACTTGGTTCTCCGGGACTCATTACTTTGCAGGGCTATACGTCTAGCGTCAACGCATGATATGTCTAGATTGTTAAAAAGTTTTCGCTACGCTTTTCTTGGTTTACGGCAGGCGTGGAAGACGGAACAAAATTTTCGCTTGCAAACCCTTGCCGGTGCATTGGTGTTTTTGCTTGCCTGGTATGTTCATCTCTCGGCGCTTCGTCTTATTGTTGTCGTTTTACTCATTACGCTTGTGTTGGTGCTTGAGCTATTAAACACGTTCTTTGAGCGTTTGGTTGACTTAATCTCTCCACGTATTCACGCGTACGCCGCGATGCTAAAAGACCTCCTCGCGGCCTCCGTTTTTGTTGCCTCAATTGGCGCCGTTGTTGCCGGTATTCTCATTTTCTTGCCTTACCTCCCCAGTGTCCATTGGTGGTAGGATCGTCATTTGGCGTTTAACGGCATTTCATTGTATAATCCCTTCACTTATGGCTCAGCAAGAAATCATCACCGGACTCGATATTGGCTCGACGGCTATTCGCCTCGTTGTTGGTCAGCGAACCGCTGAAGGTCAGCTTCATATTCTTGCTGCGGTTTCAGTTCCGGCCGAAGGTGTCAATCGTGGAGTAATCACCAGTCTCGATGATGCCACTTCAGTGCTGAGCGCTGCCAAAGAGAAAGCCGAACGCATCACCGGTATGCCGCTTGAATCCGCATGGGTCGGTATTTCCGGACCGCACGTTATTACCAGCCCAAGTCGTGGTGTGGTTGCTGTTGGTAAAGCGAATGGAGAAATTGAAGAGTCAGACATTGATCGGGCGCTTGAAGCCGCGCGTGCTGTGGCGACACCTCCCAATTACGAAATTCTTCACGCCATACCAAAAACGTTTACCATTGATAGCCAGCCGGGCATCAAAGATCCCATCGGCATGAGTGGTGTTCGCCTAGAAGTAGAAACTACCATCATCCAAGGGTTGTCCGCTCAGCTTAAGAACGTAATGCGCTGTGTCTATCGTGCGGGCTTCCGTGTTTCTGGTGTTATCCTTTCCGTCCTCGCTGCCGGCGAAAGTCACGTTACCGAACGTCAACGAGAGCTCGGTGTTGCTGTTGTTAACCTAGGCGGCGCGACGACGAGCGTTGCCGTTTTTGAGGAGGGAGACTTGTTGGCTGCCGAAGTATTGCCATTGGGATCTGAGCACATCACCGCCGATATTGCTATTGGTCTTCGTACCTCGTTAGATATTGCCGACCAAGTAAAGCTTAACTACGGTACGGCCGTTGCTAATGGGGTTAACAAGCGTGAAGAAATTGATTTGGCTGAATTTGGGGGAGACGAAGGAGAAGTAGTTTCGCGCCGTTACGTTGCAGAAATCGTCGAAGCACGACTGGAAGAAATTCTTGATAAAGTTGATGGAATCTTGAAGAAAGTGGACCGCTCGGGTATGCTACCCGCGGGTGTTGTTTTTGTTGGTGGTGGCGCTAAGATGCCAGAGCTCATCGAACTTGCAAAGCGTCGGTTGCGACTCCCCATAACCCTTGGTGAGCCGAAGGCGAGTTTTATGAGTGCCATTGATACGGTAAGCGACGTCGCTTTTGCAACAGCACTTGGTTTGGTACTCTGGGGAGAAGCCACAACGCGCGACCAAGGCAGTCGATGGGGCAGTATGCTCCCGAACGTCGGTGCCGGCAAACTGGTGAAGGGCGTTCGTTCGTGGTTTTCTTCACTCCTCCCTTAATCTTTTCTTTTACCCCCTATGGCCGAAGTGAAACCTAATATTGAAACCATTGCCAAGATTAAAGTAGTTGGTGTTGGTGGTGGTGGATCATCCGCGGTGAACCGGATGGTAGAGGCAAAAATTAAGGGTGTCGATTTTATTGTCATGAATACCGACGTGCAGGCGCTACATTATACGAAAGCGCCCGTTAAGTTGCATATTGGTAAAACCGTAACGCGTGGACTTGGTGCAGGGATGAACCCCGAGCTTGGCCGCAAGGCCGCTGAAGAGGCGCAGAATGAAATTCGTGATTTTCTTAAGGGTTCAGACATGGTATTTGTTACCTGCGGCCTTGGTGGTGGAACCGGCAGCGGCGCTTCGCCGATTGTGGCGGAGATTGCTCGAGATTTAGGTGCGCTTACCATTGCTGTTGTGACTAAACCATTTTCATTTGAGGGAGCACAACGCAAAACCATTGCCGAGCAGGCGTACGAAGAACTGGCCGATAAGGTTGATGCTATTATTGTTATCCCCAATGATCGTATTTTACAAATTGTAGATAAAAAAGCCTCACTCATCGATTCCTTCAGAACCGCAGACGAAGTGCTTCGTCAAGGTGTCGAAGGGATTTCTGATCTCATCACTATGCCCGGTTTGGTCAACGTTGATTTTGCTGATGTTAAATCGATTATGCATAACGCCGGCTCAGCATTAATGGGCATCGGTATTGGCACCGGAGAGAATCGCGCGGCAACCGCGGCAAAAGCCGCTATTACGAGTCCGCTTCTTGAGTCGTCCATTGAAGGCGCGCGTGGGGTACTCTTTGTCATCACTAGTGGTCCCGATCTTGGTATGCATGAGGTAAACGACGCGGCAAAAATTATTACCAGCTCAGCTGACGAGAATGCTCGCGTTATCTTTGGTACCGTCATTGACGAGAGTATGAAAGGTGAGGTGCGAGTTACCGTTATTGCTTCAGGTTTTAATGGTGCGCGCTCGCAACGGGTAAAAGAATCAGAGCCGGCTTCGACCTATACAGCTAATCGTTATCTAGAAGAGCAGCCAGTGGAAGAAGAGGAAGATGATGCTATTGTTGATACCGAAGAAACCCGTGCCATTTTTAAAACTCGAGTTAGTAGAAATAATGAGGGGAACGAATCAGTAACACCGGAACCAAAGCGACCAACGAAAACAACTGACGAGGAAGAAGATCTAGACATACCCGCCTTCATTCGGCGTAAAATGAATTAGCGACATGCGCTGCCCGGCGTGCGGAGAAGCGGACACTAAGGTTATCGATTCTCGTTTAGCGGGAAGTGGGTTAGCTATTCGTCGTCGGCGCGAATGTGGTGTCTGTGAATTTCGGTTTTCTACTGTTGAAGAGGTGCAGATTTTAGATTTAACGGTTGTTAAACGAACCGGACAGCGAGAACCGTACGCAAGAGAAAAAGTGCTCAGCGGCATCAAGAAAGCATTTGAAAAACGTCCCCTTACTCGTGAAGACCTCGATCGCCTTATTCAGATTATCGAGCAGGATATTCAGGTCCTTCGTAAACCCGAGGTTACCTCCCAACAAATAGGTGAAATTGTGATGCGCCGTCTCAAGCGCGTTGACGAAGTCGCCTTTATTCGTTTTGCGTCCGTCTATCAGGGGTTTAGTGATGCGGCGGCATTCCATCGGGCAATTTTGCGCCTTACCCCGAGCCGTATACGAAAACTTTTACCGACGCGTAAAAAAACAAATCGTAAAAAATAAGCTATGGACGAAGACATCCGCAGCTTGCTAGAAGAAAATTTGCAGCTCGCCCGCGAGACGCATGCCATGATGAAAAAAGTGCGCCGCTATATGGCGATGCGAACCGCTATTGGTTTCATTTACTTGTTACTCATCGTGGCGCCAGTTATTTTCGCCATCATTTATCTGCCGCCGCTCCTGCAAACGTACTGGCAGCAGTACCAAGACGTACTTTCTCCGTTGAGTCAGTTACACAACCAAAGTTCGTCAGCGCAAAACGGTTCCTCAACCACGCCTTCAATGCAGGACATTATTGATTACGCGCGCAGTATCGGCGTTACCGTTCCTGGCGCTTCACATTAGCAGTGGAAAGCATTTTTGAGCAGCAAGTGTGGGAGGCGCTTGAGCGCGTTCCAAAGGGCAAGGTGACTACTTACGGTCGATTAGCTGCCGCTATCGGTCATCCGCGAGCCGCTCGTGCCGTTGGAAGGGAACTACATAAAAATTCTAATGCGGCGTGCAACAGCATTCGTAAAGAAAAAATGTTGCCCTGTCACCGAGTTGTTTGCAAAAATGGCAACCTTGGCGGCTACCTTGGTGGGGTACGCAAAAAACGCACTTTTTTGAAATATGAAGACGTCCCTATCTGTAATAATAGAGTATCCAGCTCCTCTATTATTGACCTCAATGCTTCTTCTGCGTAAAGTAAAAAGCATATGAAAACATTATCTCAACTTTACGAAGAGTCAAAGTCACTCTTCCTCGCCGTTTTTTTGGTTAGTTTTCTTGTGGGCGCTACCAGTGGGGCGCTTTTTGGCGTTTTGGGCGCCACCATGCTGAACGAAACCTTCGGCATGACCTTGGCCGCTATTGGGGGACACCCCGTAGCTTCAGGGGATCAACAGCAGGCATCGGCGGGTACCACTACCGATATCGGTGCCGCGAACCAAAGCGACGTGGTCGCTGCGGTGCGTAAATTGGAGCCGGCTGTCGTCAGTATTGTCATTAGTAAGGATGTGCCAAAGGTGCAGGCTGCGCCGTCGCCATTTAGTTTTTTCCCAGATCAGTTTTTTGGGAATCTGTTTGGTCAACTACCTCAGCAACCGGCAATGCCACCATCTTCAAGTGATTCTGGTGGTACACAGAAACAAGAAATTGGCGGAGGAACAGGTTTTTTTGTTGCAAGTGATGGGTTACTCGTAACCAACAAGCATGTTGTTGCTGACGAAAACGCTGACTATACCGTACTCCTGAATGATGGTCGTAAGCTGCCAGCAAAAGTATTAGCTCGAGACCCTGCCAACGATCTGGCCGTTGCCAAAGTAGAGGGGAGCGATTTCCCGACGGTAACGTTTGGTGATTCTGACAAGCTTGATCTTGGTCAAACATCAATTGCTATTGGTAACGCACTTGGCGAATTCAGAAATACGGTATCAGTTGGTGTCATTTCTGGCTTGTCACGTTCTATTACCGCCTCTGGATCATTGTTCGGTACCGAGCAGCTTTCGGGTGTCATTCAAACCGACGCTGCCATTAACTCAGGTAACTCTGGTGGTCCGCTTGCCAATCTGAACGGTGAAGTCATTGGTATCAACACCGCAGTTGCCGCTGGCGGGCAGAACATTGGGTTTGCTATTCCGAGTAACGAAGTGAAGAGAGTAGTAGAGAACGTCAAGAAAAATGGACGTATTGTCCGACCGTTCCTCGGCGTTCGCTACGTCATCATTGACGATACGCTGGCACAAAAAGATCAGCTGCCGGTGAGTTACGGCGCACTCATCGTACGTGGGCAGCAGACGACGGATCTTGCGGTTACACCGGGAAGTCCAGCA
>Ga0210057_1002057_pt1 | contig 29368 bp, 29 predicted proteins | sample CryGeyCG2114_010_2_FD_183968 | JGI IMG/M metagenome (GOLD analysis project Ga0210057, IMG submission 183968) | Groundwater microbial communities from aquifer - Crystal Geyser CG10_big_fil_rev_8/21/14_0.10 (SPAdes) (version 2) | ecosystem: Environmental > Aquatic > Deep subsurface > Groundwater ...
TCTGTTCCAAATTCACTATGTAGCCCGTAGAAGGGAATTTGGTCTTTAAGATGAATCATAAGCTTGTCATAGAATTCACGGGTTGCAACAAAATCTCCCCATCGAAAAATCTTGGGGAAATTGCGATAGGCACGGTGGAAACGCCAAATTTTTTCCCCTGAATCGGCCCTTTCCCAGTAGCCAAATGCATTATCACCTATGTAGAGAGCTCCGGGCGGAGTTGGGACGACACTTTCTGAACCATCTTGATCATCGCGTCTAAAAAGTGACATGCCTAAATTGGGAAGATTTTTTTCCCAAAAAATTTGCGAGGTACGAACAACGACAGTTTCAGGAGTTCTAAAGCCATAAATAATTCGGTATTTTTGATAGAAGGTCTTTATTAAAAATCCAGCAGTGAAAGAGTCAACCAAAATGATGGATAGGGGAGCTCCCAAAAAAAGATCTGAGAAAACTCTTTCGTTAGGAATTTTGATACTATTTTGTTCGCTGGGAGAAAAACTCTTGGATAGGGCGAGAAAAACCAGAATAAGGACAATATAAATTGATATTTTTTTCATAAAAAATCTGCAATAGCCTCAATTATGCTTCCTGAAGCTAAACAATTCAACAAGGGCGTGAAATGAGTTCAAAGATTTTCTGTTGAGTTCCGTGACTTAGAGCAGTCAAATCGCAGTGTAATCGATTAACGGCATGGGATTTGCTGAATTTTTGAAATAAATCCGTCGCCTGGTCGATATCAAAATAGATCTTTTTGGGGCTTCCATGCAGGGTTCTGGCGACTTTCATTTTGTACTTAACCTTTTCACTCTCTTCCATGTAGTACTTAGACAATCTGCCAGTAGATGAACCATGAATATAGTCAACATTTTCTGATTTTAGGTAAGATTCTACTTTTTGCAAAATCAGCAACTGTTTTTCATTAAAGGATTCATAAATTTTTTGCGGAATTTGATTTTTAACAATTGATTCAGCAAAAGGATTTTTACTATTTCGCATGATTTTCATCAAATGATGGTCATCGTGCTCAACATATTTTTCGATATCTGCAGGAATTAAATATTCATCGGGAGAAGTTTTAAAGTATTTAAATAAAAGTTGTTCCAAACAGACTGAACGATAGTGAAAATAAACCATAACAAACATATGATAACGGCTTAGTAGAAAGTCATCAAAAGTAACCACTGCCCTTTCTGATATGCCAAGGTAAGCATGGTTATCATCCATGATGCAAGCTTCCAGGTTATCTAGTATCCAATCCAAGTCATAATTGCCATAGCTCACGCCGCAGAAATAACTATCTCTTAAGAGGTAGTCCATGCGATCACTATCGAGCTCACTGGATATAAGTTGGTGCAAGATGGGAAAATAATTTATGCCATCAATAGTAAAATATTCAGGTGAAGTGGTATGACCAACAATCAATTCGGCCAGGCATTTTCTTTCCACCCCAAACTCTTCTTCTGCTCTAACGAATGAAAGAGTCAGCGAGCTATCTGCAATGGCCTTGATTGTATAATCCTCATGGCTTGCCTGACGATTAGAATTCCAATCTTTTTCTCGCAGAAATTCTTTAGGTATTTTGAGATCTTTAAGCGGGGGCATTACTGATTCAGTGGAATGGCTGAGAGGAGCGTGGCCAATATCATGCAAAAGGCAGGCGAGCTTGAAAGTTTCTTTCAGTCTTTTTGTGCGATAATGGTTGGAGTCGGGAAAGAGCTTATCAAAGGCGCGAGTACCTACACTCATGACGCCAATACTATGTATCAATCTGGTATGAGTGGCACCGGGAAACACATACTCGGAAAAGCCGAGTTGTTTGATGTTTCTAAGGCGTTGGAAAAAGTCGGCCTTGATAATGGGGACTTCTTCATCAAGGATGTGGATAGAGCCATGAACGGGATCTCTTACTTCCATTTCTTTACCTTTCTAATTTTTTTTCTTGATATCCTCAGCATTTTTTTCTAACCAGCGCACAATATCTTTTGATTCATGCATCGCCTTCTCATCTATGTAAAGACAAGGCACGGTTCTTCTTCCTGTGTCGCGAACAAGCTTATTTGAGTAATCAGAGCTTTGATGTATATCACGCAACTCTACGCTAAGCCCCAAGCGATCTAAGGCCTCTAAGACATACTGACAATAGGGACAAGATGGAAAGTAATAAAGAGTAAGTTTGTACATAAAAATAAAGGCCGGCTAAAACCGGCCTTGCCTAATTAACTTATTATTAATAATTAATGCTCATCTTCATCCATGCCTTGTGCATAAAGTTCATCTTCGTCAATAAAATCATTGGTATCAACTTCATCTGGCTTATCAAACTGGTCGTTGTATCCCCAGCCGTAGCTGTAGCTACCTGCTGTTTCTTCATCTTTATCATCATCTGGGTTATATTCATCAAGAAGTGCAGTCGCGCGATTGGCCCCAGGTTCATCACCCTTGGTTGCGTCAGTATCTTCTGCAACATCTGTAACCTCTGCCTCTAGGTCATCAAAATCTTCAAGTTCTTTTTCAGCAAAGTCTTTCTCATAAGTTTCATCTGTATCTTCTTCATCGTGAAATTTGCTATCTTCTAACCCTTTTTCATTGCCTAGCTTATGTGACTTTTTATACATCAAAATCGCCTGATCTCTAGATAGCTTGCCATCCTTCGCTTTCTTGGCGGCAACAGCTTTAGCTGGCTTTTTAGTGGCAGCTTTTTTGGCAGTAGCTTTTTTCGCTACCGCTTTTTTGGCAGTAGCTTTTTTCGCTACCGCTTTTTTGGCAGTAGCTTTTTTGCTGACAACTTTTTTGGCAGTAGTTTTTTTAGCCGCAACTTTTTTGGCAGTAGTTTTTTTAGTCGCAACTCTTTTGGCAGTAGTTTTTTTAGCCGCAACTTTTTTGGCAGTAGTTTTTTTAGCTGCAACTTTTTTACCAGTGCTTTTCTTGCTGGCCTTTGCTGTCTTAGCCGATTTTGAGGATTTAGTTTTTTTGGTTGCCATGCATTAGTCCTTTAATCGCAGATTAGTATTGAACATTTGGGCGATTATAAAAACAAACCGAAGATATTTACAAGGGCCCAAATCGATATTGTTAGGCAAAACTAGAAAAAGAGTTGTGGAAAATCGCTCAACTGACCGGTAGTCAGTGAATTATTGTGGCCGTCGTCCTCAAAAGAGCCACTTTTAAGCTCTCCCTGGGACCCCATGTCGCTATTTTCGCCATAGGCGTAGATGGTTCCATTGAAATAGGGGCCTGAGCTCTGCAGAGATTTCATAGGAACAAATTTGACCGAATAATAATTCCTTTTGGCGAATTGTTCCGGCTGGTTATTGAAGGCCTGTAACATTTGTCCTTCACTTGAGGCACCGCTTCGTTCTCCTGGCATGAAGCCAGAGAGCAGTGTTTTGGGGTCTGTCCCGGTTGGGAAGAGGGCGTATTCGGCTTGCATCATTGTGGGGTCAACCTTGCTGGTATCTTTGAGATAATTAAGCACATTGTAGTGAATGGGAACAATACCGCACACACCGCCGGGCAGAGAGACGTTAAAATTAAAAAAAGTTCCGAATTTTTCCGCCATGGAAATATCGCCACTACAACTTGCTGCTGTCAGCATCAGGCTACCAGGAGTGGGGCTCTTGCCTGAGGGAAAAATTAAGTTCGCAGCATTGCGTAGGTTATCATCGCGGGTGGTGGCACTGCGGGTAATGATAACATCGGCAACTTCTTTCAGACCTTTAAGGTACGTCTCGATAGCATTGCCGTTTCTTTGCATGAGATCTGCCACTTTGGGGGGGAAGTCGGTCTCAGGATTGGGGTAAAGCGTCCCTTCTCCATAAAGTGGAGCGAAGGTATTCCAGTTGACGTAGTTTGTAAGCATGTCACCTGTTCCAATCGTTTCGACTGTACCGCGGACTTCAGAGGGACCTTCAATATCGCCATTTTTATCATCGAAATAGGCGGGCACGAGGTAGTTTGCCACGTCGTAATTGGTGGCGTGACGTGCTCTTATAATGGCGGCCCTGACTCTTTCGGCGGTGACATTCCCTCCAGCGCCTCCTAGCGTTCCAGCATTGGCCAGTAGAGCTTGAAATTGTGTCACGTCATACAAACCAAATTTTTCAGTCGCGCTAGGCGTGCCGCCTGGCTCGGCACTGGCCGGTCCATTGAAGCGGCTGAGAATTTGAATGTTGGCGCCAGCCTGAAGTTGATTATCAGATGAACCATTGATTTCATAAACAATGTTGGGCACGCCATAAAGAGCGTCTGTTCCGCTGGAGGGAATCCCACCGATGGGATCGCCCGGAGCTTGTACGAAAAAGGGGACAGAGTAGGGAATAGGAAGTCCCTCTTTCCATGGCGGGGATATGGTCAGTCCTTGAATGTAGCCAGCTGATCGCGTACCGCTGGAGTCGCTGCGAGGGTAGACGGTGTTTTCTGCCGTCTTAAACAAACGAGGACCAATTCTTCCGCCCATGGGTTTGGCTGCCGCATAGGCAACCATCTTAATTCCCTCAGGCCTATTAAAGGGATACATCAGGCCGACAAAATTAGCTTCACCCTTGACCGCGTAGTATGTAATGACGTTGGGATTTTTTACAAAACCTAAGGGAAATCCTGGCAGAGGTATACCAGTTTTGGAGCCAGCACAATCGCCCTCTGATTGAACATCCGAACCGAACTGGCCAGTAGTGGAAACAAATGCAGTGTAGAAGATGAGATAATTGACCGGTATAAGTTGGAGATCAACATAATGTTTAATCATGGCAGTCGAGCCAGCAGGATAAGTGAAACCTTCATTAATAAAATAACCGCTGAGTGAACCGGGGGCTGATTGTACACTCTTGGGAGCAATTTCTGTCAGCTTAAAAGAGTTTTTAAGGTCATAAAATTTTGAGCCTGAACCACTATAACCGCCACTCAAATTTCTCCAGGCACTCATAAAAGCTTTCGCAGGTCTTTCATTCAAAGGCATATTGCCTTGTACTTGTGACAGGGTATCAACATCGGTGCAGCCTGAGCCCCTCTTGCAAATGGGATTACTTTCAGGAGGGCGATTAAGCAGCATCTCTAGATTGCGAACACGAATTGCAAGTTCAATGGCACGCGGAAAAACACCGACGCGATCGCCAGCAATTTCAAAGCCGGCATTGGAAACCCCTCCTTTGCCACCACCGGCGCCATAGGCCCAAATCATGGCCGTGCCAAAATTGAGGTCAGATCTGCGAGTGCAATCGCGCGACTTGGTATCTACGATACTGTTGAGAAATTCTTCCTGCTTTTCTGAAATCCCAGGTAGTCCGGCAGAGTTAAATCTAGGAACACCTGGAACGTTGGCAACCGCGCAGATGTTATGTTCCGCCCCTGGGTGAATACACACACTGGGAAGATTGTAAGGATCATAGGCAGAGTCGGCGTAGGTATCTTCACCAGGAGTAACAGAAAAAGGCTTAGGTCTGTAGTTCATGGTAGTACCACTGGGCGAAAGAACACGTGGATTACCAAGTTGTCCCAGAACATAATATTTGAATAAAAATTCCTTGTAGTTATTGCGCATTTCCCAGTTAACGTAGGCAATCTGAGTCAACATTCGCGCTTGAACCGCGGCCCCGGCATAGGCGGCAGCATCAACAGCATTTTGTAAATTTATGCGAGCACTGACAAACAGTCCGACATTAACGATAAAGGCCAGCATACTGATAATAAGAGTCAGGCAAATTCCTAAAAAAATAGATAGCTGTCCGGCCTCTTTGATCTTGGCCAGATGGGGAGGTTTTAGAAATGGTGGGGTCATGCCCTTTTAGCCTCACTTGGTGTGAAATATGGGTGACTTAATGCTACTAGTGCCAGTTTGGAGCGTCAATCAAAGTGAGATACCTGATTGAAATCATGGGTATTTGGTATGGTACAGCTCTTGAACAGTAAAGAGGGTATCCAAGGATGGTTCAGGGTCTTGGTAGCTGGGCGTTTGTAGATTTCCTGAAAAACCTCTCCCACGTTCTTATCACGTCACTTTCTCATCAAATGTCTCACCCCAAAACCCCAGGTCTCGCAGGAGGCCTGGAGGCCTTTTGTCCAGCAGACAGGTTGACGGTAGAAACTGCCGAAGGCAGCCAAGGCTTCGTGACTGAGCGGTCTCATGCTTAAATAGTAAGTAACAGGAGGTAGGAAGGTTGCGACCAACAAAAGATTCTATCCATCCAGATATAGATAAACGTACTTATCACATTAAAGAACCTGCCATCAGCTTCTTTTGTCCACTCTGTAGTATGCCACGAGAAATCGGCCATTCCCACCGCCTCTCTTTGGCAAATATTATTCAAATTACGCTCATCTCTGTTGTTTTGGTGGTGATGACAGTGGATACCATGCAGGCCTACTCCATCATTTTCCCTTTTGTTGTCTGGTTTGGATTTGAAGCCGCAAGACGAATTTTATTTAAAAAAGAGATCCCTTGTCCGCATTGTGGATTTGATGCGACTTGGTATAAACGCGATGTTAAGGTTGCCAGGCGCTTAGTATCCGAATTTTGGACTGTGCGTAACCAGCCACCAGTGACTCCTCCCCAGTCTCAAAAAAAATAATCGACTAGATTCATTTCCATTTTTATTCAAAATTTTGGCCAGAGTTAACGATATCAGATAGTTAAAGTCAGTTATTTTGATCTGGCACTTGCATGGCCTAAGTTCAGAGTAAAACAACTAAAAGTTCAGTCATATTCAATGCGAGAGGGACTTTTAATTATGTAATTAATTGGCTAGAGTTTTGGTCAATTCATTTTGGAGGTTTGGCATGAGCGTAAATAAGGTAATTCTGTTAGGAAGACTTGGTCAGGATCCTGAACTTAAATACACACCTAGTGGTGCTGCTGTTTGTTCTTTTTCGATGGCAACATCTGAAAATTGGACAGACAAAAGTGGCCAGAAACAGGAAAAAACAGAGTGGCACAAAATTGTCGTGTGGGGAAAGTTGGCCGAAGTGTGTAACCAATATCTTGCTAAGGGACGCCAGGCCTATATTGAAGGAAGGCTTCAAACTCGCAGCTGGGAAGATAACACCGGTCAAAAGCGATACATGACAGAGATCAACGCCTCAACTGTCCAATTTATTGGCGAAAAAGCGGCGGCAAATGGTCAGCAGCGCAATGAATATAGCCAAGAAGCGCCGTCAAACAATAGCGGAGCAAGTCAGTCAGGCTCAGTGCTTGACCAAGATTATCACCTATCTTCTGATGCTTCATTCACTGCAGATGATATCCCGTTCTAGAAATAAACAAAATTTTCAAAGCAAAAGGAGAGGTATTCCCTCTCCTTTTTTTTTTGCGAAATTTTTTGACCATTCTCCGATAAGCCTTGTGGAAGCTTATGAAGAAAGTATCGAGCTATTTCACTGTGCCTTTTGAATTTATCGTTTCGGATAGCGAGATCCTGTACGATATTTTTGTCAACTCATCGACGCGCGAGAGTCGTGAGCACTATGTAAAAATCTTTCCCAAAGGCGATTTTTTAAAAAAAAGTGATCTAGAGCAATTCAAGAAAAAATATCATCAAGTGTATATTGCAGAAGGAGAACGTAACTCCTACTTACGAAGTTTGGTTAAGAGTGATGTCGCGAGCGATGTGCAAAAGACCGAAGTGATTAAAGACTCTGCTATCAAATATCTGGGCAATCTTTTTGACAGTGAAAAAAAGTTTTCGACTGAGATGTTGGCAGACTCAATCAAGGGTTGTCGCGACAGCGTAGAGAACATGATTCACGTGATAAAAGATTATGACGTCTCGGAGATTCAAGGGCTGATAGGCGATTTGAGCTTCCACGATTTTTATACTTATGACCATTCCATCAATGTCGCAATGTACAGTATCGCTCTTTATAAGGCCTATAATCCCAAGGCGAGTGAAGAAGATATTATTACTGCCGGGCTAGGAGGCTTGTTGCACGATTTGGGAAAAATTAAAATTCCCACAACCATCATAAATAATCCAGACAAGCTGACAGATGATGAATTTTCAATTATTAAGAGGCACCCTGAGTATGGGAAAGATCTTTTAGGTGAAAAAAAATGTCAGTGCGAGGGAGTGGATTTTGCTTTGGTTTCGAGAGTTGTCTACGAGCATCACGAAAATTTTAATGGTTCGGGTTATCCCTCACACAAACAAGGAGAGGATATTCATATTATGGCCAGGATTACAGCGATTGCAGATTTTTTTGATGCCATAACGACGAAGAGATCTTATCACGAAGTTTTATCGACTGAAGATGCTTTGGCGGTGATGTCCAACAGTGTTGGCAAGAAAATTGATCCCATGCTTTTTGATTTGTTTACTACCAAAGTCAAAAATTTGATTTTTAAAGGGAAAAATCATTTTAAAGTTGATGATAGTTTTGATCCCTGTCAGCCTCATAATGTCATACCTCTAGAAAAAATTCAGCCGGCAAAACAAGAACATAATCTTTTTGAGAAAAAGGATGATTTTGGCAAAGTAAAATCTAAAGATCCTGCAATCACAGAAATTAAGAAAGGAAAGAAGTCAGCCTAGAACGAGTTGACACTGTCGAGAGTCGTTAACAGTTGATTGACTTGCTCCTGAGTATTAAAAAAATGAAATGATAGGCGAACATTGCCTTGCCTGACGCTTACATCAATATTGTGATTTTTTAATTGTTGCTCTAGAGCGACAGGGTCCATAGCGCAAGACTTTAGCCCGATGATGTTTCCCATTGCTTCACTTGGGGTTATCAAGGTGTATTTATTCTTAGGAAAATTGCTCAAAAAATGATCACGAATTTTGCTATTATAATTTTGTATGCAAGATAAACCTAATTGAGCGTAGAGTTCGAGGCTGGCACTAAGACACGACAAGGAAAGCATATTGGACGTTTGACCTCGATCATATTTTCTCGCTCCTGGTAGAGTCTCAGTTGTGTAGTCTAGTAGAGAGTAGACATTTTTAGAGTTAACTGAAGTTACCCAATTAGCGCTGGTGTGCTGAATTTTTTTAAGAGCAAGTGAAGAAAAATAAGCAAAAGCATGGCCGTAAGCTCCCAGTAGCCATTTGTAGGTCGCACAGGTAAAGACATCTACCAATTCTAATTCCTGGGCCGTAAGCGCCAGCCCACCCAAACCCTGAGTACCATCAAGTACAAAAAGTATCTCCCTCTCTCGCAGCATTTTCCCAATGCTTATAATATCAATTTTAGTGCCAGTATCAAAGGCCACCCAGGAAATACAGAAAACTTTTGTGCTGGCTGGAAGATTATGTTTAAGCCATTCAGCGCTGACCGCCCTTTCTTTGCCAAGAGATAATAATTTGAACTGCGGCCCATCCTTGTGTTGCGAGCGTAGCATCCATGGTAAAACGTTACTTGGGTAATCCTTGTCGATAGCGCAGACAACATCTTCTTGATTAAATGACATGCCGTTGGCAATGGTATTATTAATATCGGAGACCGAGGCCGCATGGCCAATATGATCTGGCGAGCAGTTAAGTAGCTCCGCCAGTTGCACTCTTAGCTTATCTGAATTTCCGATCCAATTATCATAGCTATAAAAAGAGGGATTTAATTCCCTGCTTAAGCTTTCAATAACTTTTTTTTTGGCACAAAGAGGAGTCGGGCCTAAATATGCGGTATTAAAATAAAGACTATCGAGATGAGCAAACTCGGCCCGGATCTGTTCGCGGGTTTCTTGTTTCATGCCATGATTTGTAGACAATTATTTTTTGCTTTCTTCTTTTGTTTCAGCTGGAGCTGTAACTGGAGCTTTGGAGCTGGCATCAACTTTTTTGCCATCACTGCTTAAAGGGCGTGTGACCGGGGCCTCACTATCAAGAAGAGATTTTGAGGTGTGCTGTGACTGAAGCTTTGCCAGCAAAATCGAGTTGGCCATAAAAAGAACACTTAGCACGACAGTAATCTTGCTTAAAATATTTCCTCGTTGTGAGCCCGACATTACCATGTCGCTGGCCCCACCTGACATAAGTCCGGCTTCTGCACCCTTTCCAAATTGCAAAAGGACTAGGAGGATAAGAAAGATAGAGATAATAGCGTGAATGATCATAAGTGAGCTAACCATGGATTTTTCCTTTTTTTATTTAACGCTACTTGATAACCAAATTTAAAAAAATTGGCAAGGAAGTCTTAGAAAAAAACCAATCAAATGTTAGACGCGATGCCGCACATCTGTTTGAATTCTTGAGCAGCCAGTGATGCTCCGCCAATTAATCCCCCGTCAATGTTAGCACATATCAGGAGTTCTTGGATATTAGAGGGCTTTACACTCCCTCCGTAGAGTATAGGCAGGTCTTGAGAGTTAAGCTTCAGTTCATTTTGAATAAAACTGCGAATAAAGGCATGAACCTCTTCTGCTTGCTGTGGGCTAGCATTTTTACCTGTTCCAATCGCCCAGACTGGCTCATATGCGATAAGAATTTTTTCTAGCTGATTATCGTTTAATCCTTCTAGCGCCTGTCTAATTTGACTACTTACAACTGCCAGTGTCTGTCCTGCTTCTCTTGCATCCAGAGTTTCCCCTACGCAGATAATACAAGTGAGTTTATGAGAAAGGGCGAGATCAATTTTTTTCCTAATGATTGAATCGGATTCTTTAAAAATTTGTCGTCTTTCCGAATGTCCAATAATAACAAAATCGGCACCGAAGTCAGTCAAGGAATGAACGGAGACTTCACCAGTAAATGCGCCACTTTTTTCGTGACAACAATTTTGTGCTCCCACTTGAATACCTTGGTCTTTTCCCATTTTGAGAGAGAGTCCAAGATGGATAAATTGAGGTGCAATGCCTTTTTGACAAGAGAATGAGTCCAATGGGCCAACTTGCTTGAAAAAGTTTTCGACCTCTTCGCGCGTTTTGTGCATTTTCCAATTTCCAATAATGTATTTTGATTTTCGCCTTTCGCCAGAACTATTCATTCGTTCTCCTCGTAAGGTACGTGATACTTTTTTGTAGGCTCACGCATTAAAGCTAACCTTAACGCGTGAGCCTACAAAAAAGTATCACGTACTTATACCAAACTTTAGTGCATCAATTCCGGGCAGGCTTCCGTGCTCAATAAACTCTAACGAAGCCCCGCCGCCAGTTGAGATGTGTGAAATCTTGTCGGCTACGCCTGCAGTATGAACGGCGCTAACAGAATCACCGCCGCCAACGACAGTAAAGGCACCATTAAGATCGGCCAGAGTATGGGCCATTTCCATAGTACCTTTGGCGAAATTTTGGTTTTCAAATAGACCCATGGGCCCATTCCATAGAATGGTTTTTGCAAATTTTAGCTTTTCTTTATACATAGCAATTGTTTTGGGACCAATATCCAGTCCCATTTTATCTGGATCAATATCCACAGATTCAATCGCCATGGGCAAGGATTCCGGTCCTGTTGAGCCAATGTGATCAATGGGTAGAAGAATTTTTTTTGCGATGGGTAAGGCAATGATCATTTTTGCCAAAGAAACATCCTCGTTGGCACAAAGCGATTTTCCTACAGAGTGGCCGCGAGCCTTAAGAAATGGATAGGCCATGGCCCCTCCAATGAGGAGAAAATCAACTTCGCTGAGAAGACTTTCAATGATTTTAATTTTATCTGAAATTTTAGCCCCACCCATTAAGGCCATAAAGGGATGGGCCGGTTTTTTTACAATCTTCTCTAGTGCCTGGATTTCCTTTTTTAAAAGAAATCCTCCGAAGGCCTTATTTTTAAAATATCTCACAATTCCATAAGTAGAGGCATGTTTGCGATGAGCTGTACCAAAAGCATCATTAACATAAACCTCGGCATAGCTTGCTAGTGTTTTGCAAAAATCTTGATCATTACTGGTCTCCTCCGGATGAAAACGAAGGTTTTCGAGTAGTATAATTTTAGTGTTTAAATTAATTAATGTTTTTATGCCACTATCAGTTGCTGATTCAGTAAGAACAACTTCTTCAGATAACTTTTCTGCTAGGTACTTGGCAACAGGCAAGAGAGAATATTTAGGCTCTGGTTTGCCTTTAGGACGGCCTAAATGTGACATCAGAACGAGCCTTTTCGCCCCGCCTTCAAGTAGGTATTGAATCGTCGGCAAAGCCTCATCAATTCTAGTTGTATCAGAAATTAGGTTTGAATCTTTTTTGTCGAGAGGGACGTTGAAATCAAATCTGGCGATAACTGATTTTCCACTAAAATCAAATTGATCAATATACTGGAGTGCCATTAAAGTCTCTCACCAATAAAAGATACAAGATCAAGAACGCGGTTACTAAAGCCGACTTCATTGTCATACCAAGCAACAACTTTAGATGTATTGCCAATGACATTAGTTAAGAGCGCATCTAGCGTCGAGGAAACTTTAGTACCTAAAAAATCTTGGCTAACGAGAGGCTCATCACAATAGGCTAAAATTCCCTTGAGGTATGTGGCGGAGGCATCTTTCATGGCCATATTAATTTCATCTTTACTGGCAGGTTTTTTGAGTATGGCGGTAAGGTCAACCATAGAGACATTGGGAGTGGGAACGCGAACCGCATAGCCATCAAGTTTTCCTTTAAGCTCTGGTATGACTTCTCCCACCGCTTTTGCGGCTCCAGTTGAGGTCGGAATCATGGACAGGGCCGCTGCTCTGGCGCGTCTGTAGTCTCCATGAGTTCCATCTAATAAAACTTGATCAGAGGTATAAGCGTGGACAGTTGTCATAAAGCCACTTTCAATACCCCACTTGTCATTAAGGACTTTGGCAAGAGGGGCGAGACAATTAGTGGTACAGCTGGCATTGCTGACAATGTGATGCTTGGAATTGTCGTAGGTATCGTTATTAATTCCCATTACAAATGTAGCATCAAGATTCTTGCCAGGGGCGCACATAACTACTTTTTTTACGCTTCCACGTTTATGTAGACCAAGACCCTCTTTATCCTTAAATTTTCCGGTGCAGTCGATGACGATATCAATTTGGTGTTTTTCCCAAGGAATCCGAGTCGGGTCTTTTTCGTTATAAAACTTAATTATCGGGTGATGGCCCATAGAGAGGTCATTGCCTTCCAAGTGCACTGCCTCAGGGTAGGTACCATGAACAGAATCATGTTTAAGTAAGTGTGCGTAAACGCCAGGATCGCCAGGATTATTAATTGCAACAATTTCAAAGTTAGAAACGGCCCTAGCTAAATATTCACGAATAAGGGTGCGCCCAATTCTTCCTACACCATTTATACCGATTCGAGTCTTTGACATATTGCGCTCCAGATGAAAGAAGATGTTAGAATGTTGGCTGAATATGCCATATTAACGATGGCCTGTATAGACTTTTTAGAGTGAATAGGTATCATCAGCTTTCGCCTTTTCAGGTTATTATTTAGTGGAGTTGGTCTTGGACAAAATAGAAAAAAAGCAGTTCGTGAAGGATTTCAGGCCTAAGGATGATGTAGATTCGATTTTTTTGGTCAAACATATTGCAGTGATGGAAGCCAAGGATGGAAAAAACTATCTCAATTTGGTTTTAATGGATGCCAGTGGTGATCTTGAGGCACGCAAGTGGCACGGCGCGCAAGAGGTCTATGACAACGTTGCAAAGGGTGACTATGTCCGCATCAGGGGCAAGATTAATAATTTTCAGGGTCGGCTACAAGTTATTGTCACCGAAGTTTTTTGTGTTTCCGAGCAGGAGGTTGAAAAGGGTGACTTCACTCCGCGCACCCAAGGAAATACAGATAAAATGTTCAAGTCTCTATTGCAGATTGTTGATCATGTTGATGATGTCTACATTCGCGATCTATTAAAAAATATTCTTTTTGATTCGGATATCGAAAGGAGATTAAAACTTTGGTATGCCGGAAAAACCATTCATCACGCCTACGAAGGGGGGCTGCTCGAACACATTCTATCGTGTTCTGAACTTGCTCTTAGTCTTTCAAAACATTATCAGGTAAATCATAACTTTGTGGTCGCTGGCGCCATTTTACACGACTTGTGCAAGATTTATGAGTTAACTGAAGGTCCGCTAGTAGACTACACTGATGAGGGCAAATTAATTGGTCACTTAGTAAAAGCAGTCGAACTTATCGATCACTTTGCGGGCCAGATTAAAAATTTTCCGTACGAAACAAAAACTCATTTAAAACACATTATCATTTCTCATCATGGAGAGTTAGCTTTTGGTTCTCCCAAGTTACCTCAAAGTGAAGAGGCGTTTTTAGTCCACTTGATTGATTTAATGGATTCGAAGATGAATTCATTAAAAACCATAAAGCATGCCGACAAAACTCCTGGCCGTTGGTCGCAAATGGTTAGGCACTTGGATAGAGTCGTTTATAAGCCTGAGCTACCTCATTATTCGGAGTATGTCTCTGATAAAGCTTTCGACAAGAGCGAGCCTAATTCAGCAAAAAATAATGTGCAAAATGATCCAGCACTTAAGTATTCTTTGGCCAAGGCGCTTTCCGGCTTTAAATTGGAAGACTAACTAGATAGTTTATCAAATAACGATAACGAATTTTGATAGACTGCTTGCAAAACGGTCAGGCAGTCTATCTCTTTTATTTCGGCAATTTTTTGAATCACAAAAGGAAGCAAGTAAGGGGCGTTCTCCCTACCTCTAAACGGCGTGGGTGATAAAAAAGGAGCATCAGTCTCCACCAGCATTCTTTCCAGTGGGCACTCCTTCACTACCTGGCGAACATTTTCTGCATTTTTAAAGGTAATGATTCCGTTGAATCCCAAATAAAAACCCAAGTCTAGGGCCTTGGCTGCCAGATCAGCGTGGGATGTGAAGCTGTGGAGAACACCTTTCTTCTTTAGTTTGTCGCTATATTGAAAAAGAATTTTTGCTGTATCTTCTTCCGCATCGCGAGTGTGTATTACAACAGGAAGATCAAAATCAACAGCGAGCTGCAATTGCTGCTTGAAGACTTCTATCTGTTGTTGTGGTGGAGATTTATTATAATAATAGTCAAGGCCGGTTTCACCAATTGCCACCACTTTTTTGTGGGCCTTTAGATTGGAGATAATTTGATCTTTAATTTCAGAGTTCCAGTGTGAAGCCTCATGCGGATGAATTCCTTGAGTGCAATAGACTTGTTCATACGACTGAGATAGTTGAATCACTCGATCTAAATTTCCGGGTTCAACAGCAATGGTAATTAACTTTTTGACTCCCATTTGATGAGAGTGAAAAATAATCTCATCGGCAGGACAATTTTTTAAATAATCCAAATGAAAATGAGTTTCAATAATAGGTAGGGGCGATTTCAGCGTGCCAAGAGACGCGTCAGGTAGCATCCAGGAAAGCGTTCCCAACTGCTTTTGAAGCTTTAAAAAATCGGCGCTATTTTGATTGCTCATGCTGCCTAAGAAGTTCATCAAGTAAGATATACCACTGGGCCAGGGGAAGAACTCCTTCAATCTTTACACCATTAAGAATAATGGTAGGCGTAGACTGAATATTAAATTGTGTTCCCTGAGAGACTAAATCAACTACCATTTGCTTTGTTTCGGTTGCTTCCATACACTCAAGAACTCCACGTTCTTTTGCAAAATTTCGCAACCATTCCATACTCAGATCGCGTTGATTTTTAAAAATCTCATCATGAACGTTGGCAAAATCATCTTTTAGACAACTTGCTAAAAAGGCGGCACTGCAGGCCAATGGATGCATAGATCGGGTCATACTCGGGTTGCAGCTGCTATCCAAGGGATAGAAAAAATATTGGATGTTAATCTTGCCCTTATATCGCTTGGCTATGGAGTGCATCATCTGCGACAGCGCTTGACAGGCCGGACACTGGAAATCAGAGAAAATACTCATGCGCAAAGGGGCAGCTGAAAAGTCCTTAAAGGAGGTGGCAATTCTATAAGGAGAAGGCATTTTCGGCGCCCCGAGATTTTGGTAGCTGCGATATTCTTTGATTAAACCGGAGGCAATTGAAGTCTGCTCTTTGGCCAATCCTTGATCGTAATAAAAAAAGATTATAGCTGCGATGACATTGGCCAGACCGAGAATGCTTAGAACTTTAAGCGATGGCGCTCGGTAGTCAGATTTTTTAGCAAAGACTATGAGTAATAAGATTGAAAGGACATAGTAAATGGAACAGAAAGGGCAGAGAGTGCCTAACCAGATAAGTGAATATAATAAAAGCCCGATACAGCCGACAGCGTTGCAGGCAAGAACGAAGAAGATGGAGCCTTCCACTCGCGTACTTCTGAATATATAATTAGAGAGAACAAAAGCTCCCACCAGTAGACCCATAACACTAATAGGAACGCCAAAGATATTAGAGGCCCGAGAGTGGGTGGCAGCATCACAGTTAAAAAAGCTGCTGATGTCACACAAAACACCTTGGCCAAGACCGGTGGGATAAAGAACGTCGAAGTAGTGGCTGGTTAAATAGATGGTTGTGGCAATGATAGCTGATGCTAATATCACTACCGCTAAATGAGTATTGACGTTGCCATTCAAATATATAGATCGTTTGTCATTTTGATTTTGCATAAAGATTTGTCCTTATTACTTATTAAAAGTCGCCAAATGAGGATCATTTATATTAGCAGACTTGATATAGCATAATTGTCAGTGATTTTAGTTTTTTTTGTCAAATAATCTATCAATTATATGTCTAATTTCGCACATGTTGTGGGGTAAAGAGATGATAATTGCTACCAGTCGCTCTTTGCCTTCTATAGCTGTGCAATCTTTCATCTTGGAAGGTGTTAAGCTGACTGGAAGTAATTTGTGCTTTAGGCCAGTTGTTGAGGATTTGCTGATGAGCTTCTTCTTTTTGCGAAAAAAAATATTTTTTGTCCTGGCACTTGAGGGAGTTAGGATGTGAGAAGTAATCATTAAATTCGGCCCCAACTTCATAATTTTGGGCCTGGATGTGTGCCGTTAAGTGAAAGCGGTAAGGTTGAATGGAATGTATCAGTGGTTGGGTAAGGATTTGGCTTTGTAATCCACGCCAGCCAGCATGTAAAAGAACAATACCTACTTTCCCAATCGCCAATACTCCCAGACAGTCGGCGGTTTTAACTGCCAGACAGGGCAAAGCTCGGTGAAAATGATCGAACAAAATGGCCATTCCATCGGCCTTGTGCAATTTGAATTCAGCGGCGGTAGAACTTTCGCTTATTGTTAAGATGATATTTGAGTGCACCTGTGTGACTTCAAAAAATTGCACATTGGGTCGCTGATTAAAGGTCTGCAACATTCCGGTATTTTCAAGTTGTAGTGTTTCAACTATTCCATTCATCACTCACTCACGTACTTTATATTTATTTTTTTTCATGTTGATTATTCAATGCCAATTTTACTTTTTCAAAAAGCTCAGGAGCTGGTACTTCAAATCTTAGAAATTTCCCCGTGATGGGATGATTTAAGCCTAGGACTCTGGCATGTAAAAATGGATAGGGATAATCTTTAATCAATTCTTTTATTTCACTACCGAGGCGGCCTTGATGTTCATTTGGGTTGCCATAAAGCTTGTCATTTAAAATGGCTGCCTTTAGTAAAGTCGAAAGATGAACTCGAATTTGATGAGTTCGGCCAGTTTCTAGCTTTAGCTCCATAAGGCAGCACTTACCAAAATCTTTGATCATTTTATAATAAGTTTTTGCCCATCTCCCTCGTGGGTTTACAGACATTTTAAGCCTATTTTTCGGGTGACGACCAATCGCACCTTCCAGCATTCCGGCTTGGAGCATATTGTCAGATTTCATAACTAAGGCCTCATATAGGCGTTCGATATCGTGCTTGGAAAACATCAATACGAGTTTTTCATGCGCCTTGGAATTCTTGGCCACAACCATGACACCACTGGTACCCATGTCCAAGCGATGGACAATTCCTGGTCTTTGGCTGCCGCTTTCAATTTGCATCTCCCGCACTTGATTGAAATGGAACAGCAGGGCATTGACGAGGGTTCCTGTATAGTGTCCTGGGGCAGGGTGGGTCACCATACCAGCTGGTTTATTAACAAAGAGAATGTCATCATCCTCATATAAAATGTCCAATGGTATATTTTCTGCCACGGCCTCAGATGGTGGGAGAGGTGGTATTTCAATTTCTAACATTGTTCCGACAGGTGGCATTTTTTTCAATTCAATTTTTTCTGCTTCGCCCTTGGCAGAGACAGCTGTAATCAGTCCCTCTTCAAAAATGCCTTTGATAAAAGTTCGGCTAAAATCTTTTAATTTTTCAACTAGATACTGGTCTAAACGTTTGAAATCTACTCGATCGCTTTCGCTTACAGTGATATGAAGTTCTTCGCAGTTACTTTCTAATTCATCTGGGGTGAGCGCAGACATGAAAAAAGCCTATTTGATGCCTTTTATTTTTTTTAGACGAAAGATATAGCTTGAGGCAACTAACTCGGGGTTCAGTTTTAGGCATTTGGCATATTGATAGACGAAGCCACGCACATAGGCAACGGCTGGTAGCTTATCCATTTCTTCATTTTCAATATATAGTAAATAGGTTTTTCCCACTTTTGTTAGATCCGCCAATCGATTGACCTCAACATTTTTATATTCTCGCACTTTTTTAAGCATCTCTCCTGACCAGTCGGTGGTTTGCTCTATTAGGCGTTCCATCTCCTGATCTTTGGTAAAGGACAGCTGATACTTATTTGAAGCGACAATCTTGGTGATTGAATTTTGTTTGAGCCCTTCTTTGTCAGATTGTATTTCGTTCTGGGCCATTTCATTTCGGACATGCATACGACGAGGATCATTTGAATAATAGGTATTAGTGATCCCCCTGGCTGAATCATAAGCCTGACGCTTATTAGGATCACTTATTATTGAGTAGGCTTCTTCTATCAGATTTAAGATTGCTGCACACTCATCTTTATTCATCAGGCTGTAAAGAGCAACTGAATCCTGGGCATAAGCATTCTTGGCTCGATGGTAACCTTCATGGACTTCTTGAGGGGCCGCATTGGTAGGAATTTCAAGAATTTCGTAGTAGTTTTTTTCGCGTTTGGTATTTGACATTGCGTTTAACATGTTAGTTTGTTCCTAAAAGCTTGTGAACGATTCGGTCAAAATTATTCACTAAAGCTGAGTTGGGAAATTCCAAAAGAAGAGGCCTTCGTTTCTTCACACTTTGCCAGACGGTTGCATCGTAATCTAAGTAACCAACGTAATCGAGTTCAATTCCAAAGTACTTGCGAGAAATTATTTTCATAGAAAAGCCGATATCGATATCAGCCTGAGTTCTAACCTGGTTAATAATTAATTTGGGAGAAAGCTTGCTAATTTCGTTTTTAAGTTTGTACCCCATTTGAGGTTCAATTTCGATTACTCGCGAGACTAGATCAGCAGGAGTTATACTTTGATTCATACGTGAGTTCATGACCTGATCAATTAAAGGACCTATCTCAAGCAACTCTTCGGCCATTTTTAACTTTCTATGAAATACAGATCTAATAAATCGGTAGGTATTTTCAATAGACGTTGGCTCTGGGAGAGTGGTTAAAATTCCTTGGTCAGCAGCAATGAAAAAATCAAGTGTGTTGAAAGTGGTTCCTGCTCCAAGATCAAATAAAATAAAATCAGCCTCAAGTTCATTTAAACTGGCCAATATTTTTGCTTTTTGCATCTGTTTGAGATTGGCAATACCGACATCATCTTGGGCACCACTAATCAAGGTCATGTTGGAAAGTGGTGTTGCTGTTTGCAAATCGGCCAGTGAGCTAACTTTCTTTGTGAGATAATCAGAGAGTGTTTTTTCTGGAATGGGAACGCCAAGACAAGTATGCAGGTTGGCGCCTCCCAAGTCTAAATCAATGGCGACAACCTTATATCCCATTAGGGCCAAGCAAATTCCAATATTAGCCGTTGCCAGGCTTTTGCCAACGCCTCCTTTGCCTCCGCCAATGGCCCAAATTTTGTGTCGCTTATGCACTCCCAATTGAGTTTCAAATAATGACGGGGACTCTAACAGGCCACCCTTTCCAAGCAGTGAACTCAAATTATTTTCTCCTATGGTTGGCGGTTGGATCTTGAATTAGTAAGCCGCTTTTCAAGCGCCAAAACCCAACCCTTCTTTATTATAGGAGTAATTACGGCTAAAAGTAACCACGGAAATTAAGGTATGCGCCATAACCGATGGTGCAGCATGTAAAAAAGGCCCTGTTTGCTCGGAAGGGGTGGACGGAGGGAGGCAATCTGGGTACCCTCTTGATGAGATTTTGACCTCATGCTGTATATCATTGAAATTACTAGGAGATTCTTGCATGTATTCACCCGCAAGTAGCAATAGTATCGAACTTACCCCTTTTCGTGTGCGCAGTGACGTCCATCTCACTCGGAAGATTTGGCATATGGGGACTGGATTTTTAGGCCTCTATCTCTACCGAGTTCTTCATGCCGATCCAATTGCTACTGGAATAGTATTTCTGACCGTGGCGCTTGTTGGCTTCACTATCGATTTCATAAGGTTAAGAAATGTTTTCGTCAATCGTCTGGCCTTGAATTTGATGCGACCTTTTATGCGCGAATCAGAAAAGAATTCGTTCTCAGGCTTTCCCTTTTACGCCTTAGGTGTTTCCCTTAGCCTTTTCTTATTTCCTGAAAAGTTGGCCGTGCTCTCTATTGCTTATCTGGTTTTTTCAGATCCGATTTCGTCGTATGTTGGCATCCGTTTCGGTAAAGACAAGATCTTACCCAATAAGAGTTTACAGGGCTCCTTGGCCGGGTTTGCAACATGCTATTTTTTAACTTTGTTCTATGGTTTAGCTTACGGTGAAGCTAGTTTTGCGTTGCTGGTTATGGCCTTTTTTGGTGGATTAATTGGTAGTCTTTCAGAAGTTCTTTCGCATTTTAATATTGATGACAATCTCACAATTCCGGTCATCTCCGGCTTTGGGCTAACTTTGATAAATTTTTTCCTTAATATTTTCTAATTGAAATTTTTCTTTTTATTGCCCTATGGCCTTATTTTTTTCAATTATTTCGAATCTTTTTATCGCTCTGACGACAGTGGGGTCTTCACCCAAGGGGCGCTTATTTCGAAGTAGCGAGTTGAGCAAGTGAATTCTTTCAATCAGTAGCTCAGTTTCAAGTAAAACTTGGCGAATATCTTTATCTGCAATTAGTAACATGGAAACATAATCTACAATGTGCTCAGGTCCTTCTAAGCTTGCCATGAAGGCTTCACGCTCAATTGAGTCAGTAACATTTTTTTTGACCCAGATATCTAGGACTGAAAAGATGTTTTCAATTTCATTTCCGGTAAACCCGGATGATTCCTGTGAAGGCTTAAGAATTGTGGCATTAAAAATAGGAAAGGGTAAATTTTGAACCAGACTACCTAGCTTGGCCCTGTTAGTACCTTTGACCAGCACCTTGATTCCACCCCCTGGGAGTTCATCGATGATCATTGGAATGCCGATGCCACAAATAAGTGAAGGACGATACTCTATGCGTGGTCTTCTGGAGTTAAAATTCACAACTTGAAGCGGTTGTGCCAACGATATTCCCAGCAATCCAGCATTGGGTCCGTGTTCTTCACGCGCACTTTCACAGTCACGAATCATTTGAACGTAAGATGGCTCCTCAATTAGTAGCGGTAGTGAGGCGTGAGGAAAAAAAACCACATTGGGAATAGGCAGAATTGGCAGTTTAAGTTTGCTCATCCGTCAGATTCTACACTCGCCAAGATAAATGCCCTAGGAAAAGCATCTTCTATAGTAATTTTAAAAGGTTGCAATATAATGTATACTGAACATAATCGAAAAATGAGCAATTATTCTGGGCGTTCATGTATGAACTGGAAATGAGAGGCCTGTGCTGTGACTGCGAATAATGGAGATTCGGCCACAATCTTAAAACTCACTCCTTCTCTACACGAAAGGATTTGGGGTGGTTCGCGCATTGGGGTGATTAAGAATAATAGCTGTCAGACTAGCTTTCCAAATAAAATTGGCGAGAGTTGGGAAGTCTCTATCAGGCCCGAAGGGCCTTCTTATTACAAGGATATTCCTCTTTTTCAGTTGGCCAATGAACGGCAAGTACCATATTTGATAAAGCTTTTGCACTCAACGGAGTATCTCAGTGTGCAAGTTCATCCTGATGATAAATATGCCGGCGAGCATGAAAATTCCAAAGGCAAGACTGAGTGCTGGCTTATTTTGGAGTGTGATAGTGGGTCAGGAATTTATCTGGGAGTCAAACCAGGTGTTGCGCCTGAAAAATTCTTTGAGGTAGCACAAAACAGTGGAGATCTGACTGCCTATCTAAATTATTACCCAGTCACAAGAGGCGACTTTTTCTTTGTCCCGGCAGGTACGGTGCATGCCATAGGTAAAAATATATTACTTGTTGAAGTGCAACAGAGTGCCGGACTTACTTACCGTATTTGGGATTGGAACAGAGTTGATAGTTGCGGCAAGGCCCGTGAGCTACATATTGAGAAGGCCAAGCAAGTGGTCGAGTTCGCCCCTCTAAAAAATAATGATGCTTATTTTTCTCGCAAGAAAATGGTTCTAGATCAAAAAGAGCTGAAGCTTATTTCACATCCTGACTTCAACCTGATGACGTTGGCTTTTGCCGCTGGCGAGAAAAGGACTTTGCATGTCGGTAAAGATGATCGCTACGCTTGTATTTTTTCCACTCAGGGAGTTTATGAGATTTGTGTCGGTGACGAAAAAGAGATTTTAAATTCCTTTGAATCAATAATACTGACTCGCATGTGCCAAGTACAAATTACGGCCAAAGAAAAAGGTAATTTATTAATTACACAGTAATATTATGAAAAAATTATTCTTTATTTTCTTTATTTTCCTCACATGCTCTTGCACCAAGTACTCATCATTTGAAAAGGACGAAATGAAACGTGCTTTTATCACGCCTGTCGATTGGGGAATAGACGATTATCGGGTCGAAAACTGGAAAGTGGGAAAATATTTAAAAGACACCGTCTCAAAGGGAGTGGTTGTTACTCTTAAACTGCCAATACTAAGAAAGGAAGATTTGCAAGAATTAGTCTCGGATCATGGAGTTGATAGTTGGCTAATTAAAATCAGAAGGAAAAATACCTATCGTAACGAAGTCCTCGGCAGCGTCTACATTCCTTTGACAACACCAGATCGCAAACGCGCCAGTTCCGGTCAGATTCGCCTCGCCAGCTTTCACATTTATTATCATGCGGCGGCAGCTTCTACTCGCTTTGAAAATTTAAATTGCCCGGCCTTTAATCACACAAAAAGTATTAAAGATATCAAAACGCAAGAAAATACAGCCGTTAGTTTTACTAAGCTTTCTTTAACTGCTTCTGAGGAGGAAATTTTAAATAGTAAAGTTGAAGCATTTAGCTATGGGAATATTATTTTTTCAGGTGGGATGTCCTTGCTAGGAGATTATCAATTTGAAATAGCATTTTATAATCATTTCAATAAGACAAAAAAGAGCAATTTTTTAGCATATTCTGACAGCTTGAATGTCTTGTCTGAAAGTGAATCAAATATTCCAGGATGTGAAAATGCCACTATCCCAGAGATGGATAACGAGGAAAAAAACTTTAAAAGTTTCAAGTTCGGTCAATAAATTTATTCGGATTTTGAACAATCTAGCGGATAAACGATTTCGTGACCTTGTTGGTTTTTAATTGCCAGGTAGTCATTCGCAGAGTTAAACGATTGCGAATCTTCTATGTGAAAAGTATGTTTCTTGTTTTCAAAAAAAGAAATTCTATCAACTCCATTATTTGAATGTTTGGTTCTCATTGTTGGAATTGAAATTGAGTTTGATGCAATTGAGCGTTGTCCAATCTTTTTCGTCTGTGCCTCTTCGCTCCAAGTAATGCTATCATCTTTAATCTCAATAAATGTATCCTTGCTGCCAATTTTGCACACAACAGAGGCATTGACTCGCATTGAAATCAGTAGGGAGGCAAGGATCAGAAGGCAGCATGGCTTTTTCATAGAGTTTCCTTTTTAAATCATTCAAACTCAATGCTAAGAGTGCAGAATCTGTGCCAGAAATTATATAAAGAATCCAAGAGGTTAAAATGGCGGTAGGAACCAGTTACCGAGTCAGAACGAACAGGTGTCTATTTTTTTGACAGCAATTTTTTCCATATAGGCCGCTTTCATGTGTTGCTCAAAATCCAGATTGTCATTGTATGAAAAGCCGAAGATGTTTTCCCAGACTTCACGCTCTTCCATGCAAAAATAGAAAAAAACCTGCTTCTTCCAAGGCGAAAAGACGTCAAAAATATTTTTAAAGAGTGCAATCTTATAAGATAAAGGAGTTGAAAACTTGCCCGCAACAGTCTGTAAAGGTAGCTGTAAGACTTTGCTTTTGATTGATCGGGCGCGTATCAGGCGCATGGTTTTCTTTGTAAAGGTGAGAGTTCCAAATGAGATTGTGGCGATTTCTTGGGGAGAGAATTTCTGCATAAGTGACCTCGCTATGTCAGCGTAGTCCTGATCAGCGTTTTCGTATGCAAGCATGGGGTGGAAGTGAAATCCAACCAGGCTTCCATTGTCTGCCATGGCCCTGGCGGCGGCAATCCGTTCGGTTAAAGAGGAGGTATTTTTTTCTTCGTTATCAATCACTATCTGGGGATTAAGACTCCAAGTAAAAATCATATTTCTCGGTATTTGTTTATCTTTAAAGTGAGAAATATTATTGGATTTACTCTTCATTTCTAAAATGACATTGGAGTTATTGCGAGCAAAGGCAGTAAGATCATCTAGTATGCCCTGGCGATTGCCCCAGATTAATGAATCAGAAGATTGGCCAGTTCCTATATGGTAAATTTTATCTGGCGCCAATTGTAATTCTTTTAGTTTTTCATTTAAATTCGATTCAAGCAAAATTTTGTCATCAGGATAGAAAGATCGAATGCTGCAGTAATGGCAGTCAAACGCGCAATTTCTAGCTGCATCCAAAGTCATAAGATTACAACAGAGAGTCTTGTCAGAAGCGACGGGGCAAGTGCCCAAGATTTTATCTTCTTTCGGAAGCGTGCCAAAGGTAAATTTTTTTCTTTCTGTGGTAACTGCTTTTTTTATGTCGTAACTAATCGGAGAGGCCTTTATTTTTTCATACAGTGTACGACATTGCTGCATGAATTTATCTTTATGAGTATCAGCAGCATTTAACAGCAGTTGAAGTCGCTCCAACTGATTAGCTTCCCACATATTAAAATCGATCAGCATCGAATGCAAAATACGAATTTCCTGGAAGGTTAGTCGGTGTGAAAGGGCAGCCTGTTCTAACCATCGCATTTCTCGCTCCTGTATTTGCTGGCCGCGGGGAAGTTGTTGCAAAATATCTTTGAGCTTTTCTCCATATTCCATGCCGGCTGAGTTACCACACTTTACTTATATGTGAAAATATTTAATCCAATCCCAGCTCATCTTTTGCTCTGGAAAAATAATTTTTCTTTTCCCATGCACCATAGCTGAAAAACTGAAAACCTGAAGTAAATTGAGCACTTCTGACAGATTTTACAATTTCCCCATGATTCTCCCAGAGATCACGGTTGTCCAGAGTCATAGATCCAATGCCGGCAGAAAATTGACCGCCTCTTTCTAGTCCTTGAGTAATAAAATCTAACCAGCATTCAGGACATTTTCCCGCCAATCCATCGTACATTTTGACCGCGTCGGTCCAAGCATAGTTCATGGCCATAATCTGATCGATAAGACCTTGATTAAGCCAAAGAGCGGCGTCTTGAAATACAGCGTGGTAGCCGTTCCAAATGCCCCAATTATATTTTCCGATGGCCGCCACGCTTAGACGAACAGTGGGGCGAATGAGCTTGATTGCTTTGCCTAAGCTTGCAACAAATTTAGTAACAGCATCTCTGCGCCAAGATTCCCAGGTTGAGAAGCCTTGAGGGATGCCGTGTTCATAAGGATGTTCACGATCAAAAAGAAATTCGCCAAATCCTGAGTCCACTAAATTACGCTCCAAAGGATTTTCCATATCGCTCCAACGATATTCATTCCAGCGAATATAATCCATGTGAATTCCATCAGTCTGATACTTGGATACAAATTCGGACACTACCTTTACTAGATACTCTCGGACTTTTGGAATACCGGGAGAGAGGCAAGTTAATTTGGGCATTGGCTTATTCTCTTTATCACGAGCAATCCATTCGGGATGCCTTACGCTGACAGTTGAAACGTTGCGATCAAATGCCTCAAAAGTGTTAAACCAGGCATGAAATTCAAGTCCGCGCTTATGAGCTTGCTCTAGTGCAAATTCCACAGGATCAAAGCCAGGGTCTTTATACTCTAAATATTTTCCCCAGGGTTCGTTCTTTGCAGGGTAGTAGACTGTGCCATTTTGTCTTACCTGCCACAAGACGGCATTGAGACCGGCGAGTTTGACATTATCTAGAATTGTCTCAATGCGCTTTTTTAGTTTTTCCTGTTTTAAGATCGTGCCGCTAGGGGCATAGATCTCCCATGTTATGACCCAAATGCCGCGAAATTCCTTCGGTGCTGACTGGGCCCCCATAGTGAGAATGCAAACGATGCCAAGAAGTATTAGTGAGATTGTGGAAATAGTGCGTTTGTACATATGGGCATGACCTTGGAATGGTGTTTTAAACATCTATCTTATGCTCTTGTAAATGGCGTGTGAAATAACAATTTCTGGCTTTTGACAACTGTCTATTCATTTTCCACTTTTTAAATATTGCTGGAAATTCAAACAGTCGCAGGCTCCAGGTACCTAATATGTCATAAAGATATTTGGCATCAAGTTTGAAGATATAAATTTGTTTCTCGGGGGTAAAGGGAGTTGGTGTGAAAAAAAATTTATTTTTAAGTGTACTCGTTTGCCTGTTTACGATCCTGTCCTATCATATTAAGGCCCAGACGCCACCTGCATCTGGTGCAGTAGCGGCCTTGGCACAAACAGCTCAGGATATAACATCGGTGCCACGTGATGTTTATAATATGTCAGCTGAGCAAGGACAATTATTGCTAACATCTGGCAGGTTGTTGGCCTCTCCTCCCGCAGGTAACGATGATGCGGGAGCCCCAGGTGCGAATTGCCCACAAGGCCAGGCCCAGACAGCTTCATCAGGGTCTGGTAGCGGGGCCGCAGAAACTCCTCATAGTCTGATGATTGAACTGCGTTTACATGCAGTCAATGGTTTCAATGGATTTAATGGTGAGAGAGTGCCTTATTCCGAATCATCTTTTGATTCAACCATTGACTCTCTTATTTCCAAGCACCGCCGCCGTTTAAATCAACTATCAGTAAGCGATGCCAAACAATGGTTGCTTGATCATACTTATTTGGATGATTCTCAGTCTGCAGCGATCACTGATTCTTTATGGAAAGATAGGATTGTTTCGGCCACGCCAGGTGATCGAATCGGAATTTATCAAGAAATGGGAAGAACCTTAGCATTTGATGATCAAATTCGTTTTATTGCTAAACTTGGTGGAGCAATGAGTGACAATTACGATCACGATCGCGCGGCCCGCGTGACTGGTGCCAACACGGTAACTCAATGTGATGATATTCTAACAGGCCTTGCCTCAACGACTCCTCAAGGTGTCTGCCGCGATATTGCCATATGCCAGGCAACCGTTCTTTATCATATGGGAAATCGCGACAATGTTTACGCTGCAAGTTTTCCCGTGCCGGGCAATTATCATGTGACTCTTATGGTGACAGACCCACATAACCGCAGTCGCGTGCATAAAATCTCTTATAACAATGTGGCAACAGAATCAAATTTGGAAGGAAGTGCCGCGATTCACCAGGATCAATCACCAGATGTTGGAACTATGGTCAGAGTATGGCGACCAACCGAAAGGGAAGATGGCAGTATTGATGGACAATTTGCAGGTGTGATTCCGACTGAGGTCGGTTTGCTTTTGGAAGAAGAAACTAGTCCAAATCCAAACGACGTGACAGGCAGTGGACGCTTTGATCCTTTTACCAGAAGAAGTTATAGCGTCTTGCATGCAGGTGGTAGCTACGGACCTGTGGCGGGTAGAATATTTGCTGCAAAACTTTCTAATGGTGATGTAGTTTATGGCGCTGGAGTTAATGCCAACTGGGGCAGCTTGCCAGAGGGAAATGCCGTTTACAATGGATTAGATAACCGCGGGCATGTGGGAATAGCCTACGCCCATCGCGATACCGAAGTTCGAGTGATGAATTCAGATGGAACAGTGTCAACTGAGCCTTGGAATTTAAATATGATCTATTTGAGCGTGCACCAGCGAGTTGCAGCGCCATTGCGAGTATCTGAACACTGGACCATTACACCATATACGGATACTCACTTTGAAGCTGTTGCAATCAATGGTGGCAATAGTGATGAAGCAGGATCGTGGACGGGTGATGGTAATTTATCACTTAATGCTGGGGCTGAGGTGGTTTATCAGGATGCTGATACCTATGCCCGCTTACATGCCCATACGCAATTAACTTTAGGCCTAGCAGATATTAGAGGATTATTGGGATCGACCGTTGGTGTATATACCAATTATACGGAAATTGGCCTTGAGGCCAGTCAATTAGTATCGGCGGAAGCACGACTAAATGCTGCGATACTATGTTCCATACGTGAGTATGGTAGTACTTGTGGTGGCAGCGTCGGGGCCACGATCGACGATGGGGTTAATACTCACACTTTTAATGCCGGTGTTACGGGCCCGGTAACAACGGCCAGTCAGCCTTGGATGCCTGGTGGTGCAAGGACATCTCTACAACTTAGTTATGAGTATGCGCGTAGAATAGATGAGCATACAACAGTGGGCGCTTCACTTGGCTATACGCAATCTTTAGTCGATACAAATTTTATGGTGAATGGCGGTCTGGCGCTACACTGGTACTAACACCAACAGATCGGCTAAGTGGAGATTTTCCACTTAGTCTCTTGCATCATGCTTAAATTATGTGGCGTTTTAATTTTTTCTTTATAAAGTTTCATTTCATCAACCACACCTTCTAGGGCACGCATGATGTCGCGGCGACTGACCATGCCTACCAAATTTCCTGAATCATCAACCACCGGAGCATGCCTTAAATTTGCTTCTTTGAACATTTGCTCCAGATCAAAGACATCCTTATTCTGATTGACCATAAGAATTTCTCTAGACATGATTTCAGTTATAGAACAGTCATTTCTATCATCATAAAAAGAATTATTGGCAATGCATTCCATGCAGTCTTGTTCAGTTACAAATCCAACGATTTCTTTGCTTTCGGCCGATCGTAAAACTGGTGCGGCAGAAATGCGATGGGAGTTAAATGCCTTTAGGACATCAAAGGCAGTAAAATTTTCGTCGAAGGCCACAACTGTTTGAGTCATAAAATCTTTAACTTTTGGAAAATGGTAGCGATCCAGCTTGGGCATCATAGAATAACTCCTTAAAAATAAAATGCTTGCTACAATTTAGCATCATAAGGGGAGGGGGACGTAG
>Ga0210057_1002058_pt1 | contig 29353 bp, 36 predicted proteins | sample CryGeyCG2114_010_2_FD_183968 | JGI IMG/M metagenome (GOLD analysis project Ga0210057, IMG submission 183968) | Groundwater microbial communities from aquifer - Crystal Geyser CG10_big_fil_rev_8/21/14_0.10 (SPAdes) (version 2) | ecosystem: Environmental > Aquatic > Deep subsurface > Groundwater ...
GTTGAACCTCTATCATTCTCTTTCGAGTTGTGTGAATCGCAAATTTACCAAGATCAGTACCGATCCATTTTCGACCGAGTTTTTCTGCAACAGCACAGGTAGTCCCAGAACCCATGAAAAAATCGGCTACAATGTCATCTTCGTTTGAAGAAGTCTTTATTATTCTTTCAAGCAAAGTCTCGGGCTTTTGTGTGGGGTAGTCGATTCTCTCTTTCGCTGCCTGGTTTATAAATGGGATTTCAATCCAATCACGAGGAAGAGATCCTTTAGATTCGTCTAGGTATTGTCGGTACGTGTACTCCGACTCTAACGATATGGGTATATCTGTTTTCCTTTGTAAATCTCCCGCTTCAGGAACATTTCGCCCCCGTATTCTAAATTTCCTACCTTTTTCATCAGTATATTTAAACTTATTCAGGGTCACCTCCGAATAATCCTCGAGAATTTCCTTATAATTAAATATTTGTCTACCTTGCCCTTTAGAGTAAAAAAATATCGTATCGTGTTTTCTGTTGTAATGTTTTTTGGATATACCCCTCTCTCTGTAAACCCAAATTATTTCATTTAAGAAATTGTTTTTGTTAAAAATTTCGTCCAAAATTAACCTAAAATATCCACTTACCCTCCAGTCACAATGCACGTAAATGCTCCCATCACTTGCCAGTAAATCCCGCATGAGCTGTAATCTCTCGTACATCATTGCTACCCAACTATCCGCACCTTTACCCCAAGTATCTCTGTAAGCAAGCTCTTCAAGGACTGTAGGGGCTTTTGTAAAGGTTTCGTCTCCTATCTCTATATCCATAGAAAAATCTGCTCCTACATCGAATGGGGGATCAATGTAGATTAGTTTTATACCGCCTTGCTCTTCTATTTGTTCTCGTAACGGTCCGTTTTTTAGGCTAGAAAGAATGAGTTTATTATCTCCCCAGATTAATTTATTTGTCCAACCCTTAATTTGTCTACCCCGATCGTCAAAATCGAAAAGACTCATTTGCATTTTTACATCGGTCTCTTTTCTTGGTTCATCAACCTGTTCTACAACTTGAAATGGAAGAACAACATTGGTTACATCGTTTGTTTTGCCGTTCCAAACTAATTCAACCTCTCGCTTGTCTTCAAACAATTTAAACCTATATTCATCAGGAATGGGTTTCCCCTGTTCTAATAGTCTTGTTATATCTCTGATCTCATTATCATTTAATTTCATCTAAGGAGATTATACCGCAGAAAATATTACATCGAAGTAAAGGATTCAAGAGGAAGGATAAAAGTCTGATATAGCAACCTTTAGCACTTTTGCGATTTTATATAAAACATAAGCACTCGGAGAATATCTCGCGTTTTCTAAATGTCCGATGTAAGTTCTATAAAGCCCTGTCCTGTAAGCTAATTCTTCTTGAGACAATCCGCTTTTTTCTCTAAGTTTTTTTATCTTTTTACTAACGTCAATCGTAAATTTCTCTTTAGACTGCATGATATGTTAATTCTTACGTACTGCTAGAAAACGACAACGCAGTAAACATAGACTTATGCTGAAATGGTCTCTATAATTAACTTGTGAAAGAATACAAAACATTGACATTTGAGGATACCGAGCAAGGTCGTCGCGAAATGGGTCAAGAGATCGATCTGCTTTCAAATCAAGGGTGGGAAATTAAAAGTAAAGAAGTCACACAACAGGGTTGGGGGGTTGGGAGAACTTGTTGCCTAGGATTTCTATTTCTTCCATTAGCTTTATTAGGAAAAAAATCTAATGTGATTCAAATTGTGATGGAACGAGAAAAGGAAGACCCAAAATGAATACTGAAAATCCACAAAAAACTAAAAAATGCTCTTCCTGCAAACAAGAAATTTCTTTAAACACAACCAAATGCCCTTATTGCGGGAAAGAAGCGAGTAGTTTGTTCAAACGCCACCCGATTCTCACTTTTCTTATTGCACTATTTGTTTTATCCCAGATATTATTTGGATTATTAGCAAAATCTGATAAATCGGGAATATCTACCCAAAAAAGTCCACCTGTTGTCGCAAACCCAACTTCATTACAAAATGATGACCTAGAAATCGAGCCAATATACAACACAAAAGTGATTACTGGGAAAACAGTTGCGGAAATGGAAAAGATTTTAGGAGAACCATCTTCACATGTAAAACCACTTGGAGAAATGTATGGTGAGTTGGTATGGGAAAAGAATGGGATAAATGTTGATACATCATATTTAGATAGAAATAAAATCACATCGTCATTCAGTTTTCAATTTCCAGGCATTAAGCTAAGCTTTTCACCAAACGATTTCGAAAAGGCTTTTCGATTAATTGGTTTAGAATTGACAAGAAACCAATTTGAAAACACCTCGCCTATAGGATTTACAAGATATACCGCAAATAATTTAGCGGGATTTAAGAAAATCACCGTACAATCGACTATTGAAGATAAAGAAAATATAAAACTGATTTGGTTTATCCAAAAATGCGAGCCAGAACTTCTCTGTAGGTAACAATCGAACATGAACACAATGATTATAGAGACAATATAATAAACTCTTACAATTAAGTAACTAAATCACATAAAACACTGGTAAAATCACACATAGATCTATATGAAAATTAATATTGATGAAAATATATATAAATATCTTCAACCAAAACACAAAAATATTCTTAGAGTAAAACTATGCCTGTTAGATAAGAGTTTTATCTTTCAGAAAATAATAAAATGCATACGAAGCGACTTAGAAATCACAAGGAGTGGCATGAATTATAAACACGCCTTGGGACAAGTTGTCGTAGATGGGAATTCCAGTGGAAAGTATTTAAACAAAAGAATTTATATAGGAGAAAGTGGTAAACACATTTTTGATAAAAATGAATATTACACAGTTTTGCTTCTTGCTAAACAAACTGAAATAAGCGAGAGGTTAGTACTAGATTACGCCTACAACAGCGCCTTTTATTACCCAGAAAATTCCAACGTCATGGGAATCATTGTAGATAATGCTCATAGCATTCAAGAACAAGGGATATATATTAAATATAGCCCTCATATTGACATGATTGGATCCATTAACTATGCGAAAAAGATTTACAGGTACCTGCCCAAAGAAAAAAGCATGTCTATCAAAGGCTTTAGAGAAACCGTGGATAACAACTTAATGTCAAAAGAAAACGGCTTGCTGAACCCTGCAAAATTTCAAAAAAACATTAAATTACCACAAAAATATAGAAATAAAGATATGGGACAAACAACAAGGGATCAGCTGACAAGCTATTTGATAACTAACGAATTTGTTAAGGAGATATATGAAGCTGGTAAATACCACAAAAAACAGGCAGATTACCTAAAATATACACTAATTGTTATTCTAGCAGTGAAGCAAATGATGCCTTACGAAAAGATTTTAGATCCCCTATCGCAGTAGCTATACCAAGAGCTTACGATTATATGGAAGATAATAATCTTCTAGGAAAGTATGTGGACAACGAAAAAAAGATGAAAGAAGATTATAATATCGTACTTAGCAGATTTAACTTGCCCACCCTTAGACATCTCACAAAATACCCCAATTAGTACGTCTATCAAGCCGTATATATACAAAATAGATGAGACCTTCGTACTCTATTATTACAGTGTGAATAAACCAGTAAATGCAAACTTAGATTTATACGCCAGATCCTGGAGTCAACTTCTGGTTACGCAGGTTACGCAAATTACCCAAGCATCTAATTCCAAGAAATTGGAAACTGGCAAAAAGAAGAATGGAAAGAAGAAACGAAAACATAAAAATTAAAGAGACAACATCGATCCAGTTGGCATCTTACCTGCTAGCAAAGGGGTGTACATTAAAAGGTCTGAACAGGAAACAACCTGAAAAGATTGTTTTTATTTTAGAGTCGGGAGACATAGAGTCTTTAGCTGATGAATATTTATCTTACAAAGGCTCTATAGATCCTAGAAGGCTATTTTCAGCACATGATGATTTGAAAGCCTTAGTTTTCGAGACTTGATCTTTTTACTGGGTTTGCAGAAACTGCAAATTCAACAAAAGGGTGAGTCTGCAATTATGTAGACAATAAAACGAATGTCCCCTGCTCCTCGGGGAGGAAGAGGAGCCAGCTCTCAAGGAGAGTAAAAAATAGTTAGTACTAATTTATAAAAGTTAATAATAGTTTGAGCAAGGTCTCATTCCGTAAGACTATTGTTGGAGGTATTGTCAAAATTCCAACAACGGGATTATAGGGTGAATGAGAATCAGGCTCTAAGGAGTATATATTATGAAAATAAGAGAATCAGTAAGAAAAAGTATAGTAGGTTTTAAGGGATCAAAAAACTGTGACATGACTAGTCCAACCAATTTTCTTGCATCATACCTTAAAAGAATGAGGGACTGTCAGAAGAAATACGAGTATTTAGGAAGGCATGGCAGATTATATGAAACTAAGAAATGGAAACCCGCTTTCTATAAAAAAATAGTTGATGATTGCGAACAAAACACCACGGAAATACACGCTTTTATTGAAGGGCTTTTGAAAAAGTAAGAAAGTGTTACCTAAGAAATATGATGAAACTTTACAAGACAGGGACAATTCATAAACAGTATGTAAGGTGCGGTAAAAAGCCCTGCATTTGTAATAATGGGCATCTGCATGGACCTTACTATTACTTTTTTTATAGAGAACCCACCATAGTTCAAAGCATAACTGGGAAAAGAAAAAGGATATTGCTATTGAGAAAATCATACTTAAAGCACAAAGAGATTAAAAAGAGGGCTTCTGCTGACAAGGTTAATCGAATTAAAGGAGTAGTCAAAATAACCGATCTAAAAAAAGACCTTAAAGTTACAAAAGTAGCGAGAAATGACCTCGAAAAAGGACACACCTTGAAAGAGATCAAAGAATCAGAGATAAGAAAAACCTTCAAAATTTTTACTCTTCTTGGATACTATGAACTTCTTGAAGGGGGCAAAGTCAGAAAGGAAGTGAATTTGCTAGCAGAGCTTCTCATTGAGCAACTCTACTATTTGAGCGAATGGGATATGGAAACCAAATATATAAATGTGTTAGAAAGTCTAAATATCGGACAAAACTTGGAGCCGTCGACAGGAGTTCAGATATGAAACAAGACTGTCCCTTGAGACCTGATAAGCCTGTCATTACAATATATTTATACAATAAAGGAGGTGTTTATATGACAAAAAAATGCAATAAAAAATAGGAGTCCCAATTGGTACTGGCGAACTCCTATTTTTGTCTCGATAGGTCGTCCTATCTGTTTATTAGATTAACAGGTTGCCAGACGACGGACAACCTTTTTTAGTTTTATATGGAAAATATTATGAATAAAATAATCGCAAAAGGATATGTAAGAGTATCTACTGACGAACAGGCAAAACATGGGCAATCAATATCAGTGCAAATCAAAATAATTAAAGAGTATTGTAAAAATAATAAGCTTAACTACGGTGGTTACTATTCCGACGAAGGGCGGAGTGGCACTAACATTAACAGACCTGCTCTACAACAAATGCTACAAGATGCCTCTGAAGGGAAATTCAATACCCTAATAGTGCAAGCAATAGATAGGGTTGCTAGAGATACGAAGGATTATTTGACCATTAAGTCATTAATAAGCAAATACGAAGTAGCTCTTGTTTCCTTAACCGAAAGCATGCTTGATAACAGCGTATATGGACAGCTAGTTGAGGAAGTTATCGCCGCCATTAATTCCTTTCAACCAAGACTTACGGGGAGTAAAGCAAAAAGCACGATGTTAGAAAAGGCTAAACAGGGTTGGTATCCAAGCTATGCCCCTATTGGTTATAAAAATATTAAAAACAAGAAAAACATTTCTAGATTCGACCAAAGGATAATTGTCAGAGACGCAGATGAAGGAAAACATGTAAAAAAGATTTTTGACCTTTACGCTACAAGAACTTATTCAGTTGACGATATTATTGAGGAAATGCACGAAAGGGGTATGCGTACTCGTAATGGTGCTAAAAAAATAAATAGGAACACTATTTACTATGTTCTACAAAACCCTTTCTACTGGGGGCTTTTAAAGTGGTCTACAGTCGAAAGAATAGGCTTACACGAGCCTTTGATCTCAAAAGAGCTGTTTGATACATGCCAACGAATTAGAGAAGAACACAACCTATACGCTTGTAGAAAAAGAAAGCATGTATTTCTTCTTAGAGGATTACTATTTTGCGAAACCTGCGGAAGTAGATATACCGCCGAATGGCACAAGGTAAATTCCTCGTTAAGAAAAAAGATTGCTTATTATCATTGTTCGCAAATAAGAAAAGGGGCAAGATGTAGCGAACCTGCAATAGAGAAAGAGTTATTAGAAGAAAGGATCTCCGAACTTTTAAAAGACTTCCAGTTTAATGGAACTTTTGTAAAAAAGGTTATCAAAGAAGCAGAAAAACTTATTGGCGAACAAAGAGGCGTTTACGAATCTAAAAGAAAAAGTATATCTGCACAAAGAAGAGAGTTAGAAAAGAAAAGAGATTCTTTAGAAGATAAGCTTCTTTCTGAAACCATAGACGATGAAGCATATAAAAGGATTACTGGTAGGGTAGATAAAGCCTTATTAGAAGTTGAACAACAAGAGCTAAGCATAGATCAAAATCGTATGGTATCAAGCGATACTCTAAGAAACATTATGGTTTTATCTGGGAACATTTATAAAGCCTATAAAGAAGCTCCAATCGGTCTAAAGAAGAAATATTTATCTTTAATCTTTAAGGAGATAAAAATCAAAAATGGAGAGATTTTTGAGGTCACCCCACATGAGATCTTCGCTCAACTAAAGGATATTAATGAGGTTATAATAAACAACCTATGGCTCCGCGGGTTGGACTCGAACCAACAACCTTATTCTTAACAGGAATCTGCTCCACCATTGAGCTACCGCGGATTGTTTTATTTACACATCTCCATCCGATAACTTTCACTTACCATTGGTCCCAATAAATTGGGACATTAATTCGCCTAAGCTCGCATTTCGTTTTACTCGTGCTTGCTAACAGCTCATTGAAAGCTACCGCGGATTGTTATGTAGCACGGATATTTTACAATAGGGGCTACCCTTTGGAAAGGGCTACCCATATAATGGGTATATGAATTTAAAAACTTCGATTTCCCAAAAGGGAACTTATCTTCACTCCGCGATTCTTGCATCTAATGACGGCCTTGTCACAACGTTTGCAGTAGTTGCTGGATCTTTAGGCGCGCATTTAGACCCAAAAGTTATCGTAATACTAGGCGTTGCAAGCCTTTTTGCTGATGGATTTTCAATGGCAACGGGAAACTACCTTGGAGCAGAAAGCGAAAAAGAATATCAGGAATCAAACAATCAAATCTATTCAAATAAATCCTCGACGCTTACAAACGGCTTGATAACTTTCTTTACCTTCGTGATTATAGGCGTCTTGCCAGTATTTCCATACTTTTTCAAAATAGACCACCAATTTCTGATCTCGGTTGCCCTAATGGCTCAAGCATTATATGGAATAGGCATGGCACAAGGCTTATTTACAAAAAAGAACCCAATGTACACAGGCCTTAGATCCCTAATAATAGGTGGAATAGCCGCCACTGTGGCATATATTGTCGGCGTTCTTCTAAAAGGGCTACCCTTATTTTAATCCAGATAGTCTCTTAACTTCCTACTTCGGCTTGGATGTCTAAGCTTTCTTAGCGCTTTGGCCTCAATTTGCCTTATACGCTCCCTAGTAACTCCAAAAACCTTTCCGACTTCTTCAAGTGTTCGTGGCTTATGGTCTTTGAGGCCAAAGCGCAACTCCAAAACCTTCTGCTCTCTTTCACTCAAAGTATCCAAGACCTCAACAATATGACCTTTTAAAAGTTCATAAGAAGCCATATCTTCTGGAGTTTCCGTTTCTGAATCCTCAATAAACTCCGACAACTCTGTATCTCCTTCCTTTCCAACTTTAGCTTGAAGACTACTTGGCTCTTGAGAAATCTTAAGAATCTCTTCAACCCTTGAAGGCTCAATCTCCATAACTTTTCCAATTTCCTTTGCCGTAGCTTCTCTTTCATACTTTTGCTCTAATTCTCTTTGAATTCTTTTAAGCTTATTAATAGTTTCAATCATGTGAACAGGAATTCTTATAGTACGTGCTTGATCAGCAATCGCACGTGTAATTGCCTGTCTTATCCACCAAGTTGCATAAGTTGAAAATTTAAATCCGCGTCGCCAATCAAATTTATCAACGGCGCGCATAAGACCAATATTTCCCTCTTGAATAAGGTCTGAAAAAGTAAGACCGCGATTCATATAACGCTTGGCAATAGAAACAACAAGTCTCAAGTTAGAATTAATCAATCTATACCTTGCTTTTCTCATCTTAAACGTTCTTCTTGTTGATATAAAATCCTCTAACTGCTTTTTTGCCTGATCAACTCTTAACTTTTTACCAACGTCATCAAACTCGCCTTCGAGCATAAGCTCTGCAATCTGCTTATAATTTGGCCTCTTCACACCATTTTTGGTTAGCTCTGCAATTGCTTTTTGATAAGCCTCAGCTTCCACCATTTGAGCTAACTCAACCTCTTCGGCCGCTGTCAAAAGTCCTTCTCTTCCGATTTCTCTTAAATACATACGAACAGGGTCGCCAGTAATTGCACGATCCAACGTCGATTGAAGACTCGTTTCTTTTAATTCCTTTTGTAAATCCAAAGGTCCTTTTGCTGCCTCTGCTTCCAAATCAATGTTCTCTTCAATAACCTCAATGTTATCCTCCAAAAACACACTATAAAGCTCATCTAAAAGTTCAATATCATTTTCTACATCTGGAATAGAAGCTAAAATCTCTTTATACGTAACGTGACCCTTACTTCGTCCCTTGTTAACAAGGTTTTTAATCTTTGGATTATTCTTAATTGAAGAAGAAGACATAAATTTAAAGATAGACAGATTTAACTAAAGATCCGAAACCTCTTTAACCTCTTTTTGCAAACGTGCAACAAGAGATGAATCTGAAACCGCTTCAGCCTTTGCAATGGCAACCGCCAATTCTTTTCGCCTTCTTTTTTGAAAGGCTTGTTTCAAGCGCAAAATAGCGAAAACGATTTCGTCTCCTAAAGATCTTGAATCCTCGAATCTGCCGCGTAAATAAACTTTTTCAAACAAACTATATACATTCGGGTGACTGTGCAAGATTTTATCATAAAAAGCTTTAGCATCAAAGTTTTTTGAAGATTTCATGCTAACCCCAAGCTCTAGAAATAAATCCCTAATAAACTCGTTTGTGAAAAAATCCGGGTTAATTATTTTAGAAAAAGCATCAAACTCATCCTTACTTGCGTCCATTAAAAGAGTTAAAACATAAATTTCTGAACCTGGATAATCTTCAAAACCACTTTCCAAAACTATTTTTTCTGGAACATCAGCCGTAAAACGATCACGATTTAGCGCTACACTCTTATCAAGCTGATTTTTCACAACTGATTCATCAACATCAAAAAGAACTGAAAACTTCTTGATATAACTTGACTGAACTACCTCGTCGTCAATTTCTTTGATAATTTTAATCAAAAACCCTGAAGCTTTTTTCTTTTCAAAAATATTCGACAAGTTATATTTACTTGAAGCATAAGAAAAATAATAATCCCACAAAGGTAAAGCATTTTTCACAACATCACCAAAAAGATCTTTATCTTTTTTTATCAATTCATCTGGATCTTTTAAACCTTCTGGCAAAACCGCAATTTTTATATCAAGTCCGCAATCCTTAATAATATCGATTCCACGGATCGATGCGTCGGCACCAGCGACATCATTATCAAAAATTAAAACAATTGTTTGAGCATATCTTTTTAATAAATTCACTTGACCCACTGTTAAAGCAGTTCCCTTTGAAGCAACAATATTTTCAAAACCTGCTTGAAATGGCGAAATCATATCGAATTCGCCTTCAACAATAATCGCAAGATTATTTTTACGAATCGCAGTTTTTGCTAAATCTAGACCAAAAAGAAAGCGCTCCTTGTGAAAAACCTCCGTCTCTGATGTATTTATATACCTTGGATCTTGATCTTCAAAAAGTGCTCTTCCAGAAAAGCCCAATATACGCCCCATATTATCCCTCAAAGGAAACACCAATCGTCCACGAAAAATGTCATATGTATTTTTCGAAGATTTTCTATATTTGCCAAGCCCAGAATGAATAATTTCTTCAGCTGTAAACTCTTTTGAAATCAAATACCTTGAAAGACTATCCCACGAATTTGGCGCATAACCTATGCCAAAGTCCTTAACAATTTTTGCGGAAACTTTTCTTGTTTTTATATAGTCTCTGCCGACTTGGCCAAATTCATGCTTATTTAATAAATGCTGATAAAACTTTGAGGCGGCTTCGTTTATTTCATAAATTCTATTAGTCGCATCTTTTGACTTTTTATTGAAACCGCTCGGTTTCAGATCAATCTTTACGCCTGCTCTTTCGGCAAGAACTTTTAATGCTTCGAAAAATTCGACGCCTTCGATATCCATAATAAAATTAAAAATATCTCCGCTTTTCCCACAACCAAAACATCTGTACCTTTGAAGATCTTCGGAAACCATAAACGATGGAGTTTTTTCGGAATGAAATGGACACAAACCTTTATGATTTTTGCCAGATTGCTTTAAAGGAGTATATGTACCAATAAGATCAACAATATTAATTTTAGATTTTACTTCGGAGATGCTGTCCATATGGATATTCTAGCATTCTATGCGGGCCTGGCCCCAAACACCCTCGTTCCTTACAATCTAAATGTGAAGCTAGTAATCAACAACCGCAACATAAAGTTAAATCAGGACTTTATTTTCATGGCAATGTTTTTCATTCTAGTTTTCCTCCTCTTTTTTCTACCTCACGCCGACCCTGATTTTGGCTGGCACTATAGATGCGGATACGAATTCATCCACATGCAAAAGCCATGCGTGGGAAGGCTTTTATAAGGGCTACCCTTATTTTAATTTCTGTTTATTTTGCTTGGTCAACTTTAGTCCTCGGGTTTAGATCCCAGTTCATGACACTTTTATTTTTGTTTGCAGAAATTTGACTTCTTTTGAATAAGCGAATTCACCTCCTCCCCGCTTTATTTTTAATATGGGCAAATACACATGCAGGCTTTTTCTTGGGGCCTCTAATACTCGGAATTTACACAGCTGGCATCTTCTATAAATGGATTTTAAAAAAAACCGATCTCCACGAATTAAGAAGTTTCATATTAATAATAATTACCGCAACGATTGCAACATTAATAAATCCCTTCGGCTATAAGCTATATCTCGGAATTTATAACCACATGCAAATTCCTATGAACACATTAATTGCCGAATGGGTGCCACCTCCACAAAATTATGTCCTTTTGATACTTACAATTTCGGGACTTTTAATTTATAAACATTTATCAAAAACAAAGATCAAAGATTTTAATGTGTTTTTTTAGGGTTCATTCTTTTGTCGACATACCTTGCAATCTCCGCGCGCAGGAATCTTCCAATTTATTATTTTTCAGTTGCAATATTCGCAAGTTATGAATTCAGAAAATTCAAAATCCCAAAAAAATAGACTACATTTATTCACGACCTCTCATTCTTAGCTCTTTTTGCAGGCATACTTTATTTCGGATTTACGAATGTAACCTCGATTTACACTTACAACAAAAGCCAAGATCAATTTCTTTACAATCAATTAGAATTTTTTAAAGGCAAGCCAGAAAATGTTTATAGCACTTACGAATGGGGAGGATTTTTAACATGGAAATTACCAAACATGAAATTTTTTATAGACGGAAGAATGCCAGCATGGATAGGCGAAAACGGCGAAAGCCCATACACAACATGGTTAAAAATAACACAAACCCAACAAGACTTTGAACAAACTTTAAACAAATACAAAACAGATTATTTGCTAATCGCAAACGGAACATTCCTTGATTTGCTTCTTCGTGAAAACCCTGCAAAATACAATTACAAAGAAGTACAAAGGGATGCACAAGGGGTGATTTATAAATATAAATCTAACTAAATCACTCCTCAATGACACTAATTGATCTAATTTATAATAATTCTTTTCTTATTAAAATCACTCTTTCGCCTTTGCTATATTCTTTCCATTCACCAGTAATTTCTTTGACAGCAAATCCCCATTTCCCCGTGCACCAAATTCTAACTTTTCGCGTTGCTCAAAGAGAATTTGGTGCACTCGGCAGGATTTGAACCTGCGACCTTTCGCTTCGCAAGCGAATGCTCTATCCAGCTGAGCTACGAGTGCACGTATATCTCGGGCCAGGTCCGATGTAGCTTCGTCCCTAATTATACGATAAAATAAGCACGTACACGAAAACATATTCGCGGAGGGGTGCAAGAGCGGTTTAATTGGCAGCTCTCGAAAAGCTTGCGCCTAACAAGGCACGGGGGTTCGAATCCCTCCCCCTCCGCCATAAATGCTTAATCCCTATAATTCAATCGAAAACACAAAAAACCCTATAGGGCTTCCGCAGCTTGCAGAAATTATCACACTTGACCAAATTGCTCCAAATATATTTGACATTCACATGGATATTGTCTTACCGAATGTAACTCCAGGACAATAATGGGTTTACTGTATCAGCGGAGTAATCAAAATAGAATCAAAATTTTTCTAACTCCGGATATCGAAAAAATAAACAAAGCGAGATTATTCACTTCATACCATTTACTAAATACAGAGGTTTTCAATCCGCACGACTGGCTCCATGATTGTGAGAATTGGTATACAGATTTTTATATACCGACAGCATATTCTCCACAAGCAAGAAACATCCAAATACTAAAAACCGATGGTTATATAGCATGTGCAATTGGTATTTGTGGCAGATGTGCTAACGCGGACGGTCAGTTGGTTTGTTCAGACGGCCCGATTTTTATTTATTAATCGAGGATCTTATCAAAAATTTATCTTTTTTGATACTTGGTTCATGAATTTTTCCATCATGGTTATCTCTGGTTTTTCGATTATTGAGATATAGTCGTTTATTATTTCTGCTAATTTTGAGTGGTTTGTTTTAGCATCAAGCAAAAGCAGTATTCTTCCAGGTATTGGATTTTTAGTATTGATAATTAAAAAATCTGTGTCGTCTTTTTTTTCAATATAAAAGGATTCTAGTTCTGCCCATTTGTATAAATGCTCTGAAGCATAGTCGAGTCCATTTGTTGTTATTTTGTGATGAACGACTTTAGGCGGAACTGTATGAAAAACGTATACAACGAAAAATACAATTCCTAATACACCGATTATCAAAAACTCTTTAATTATTAAAAGTAAAATCGCAAAAAAGATGATTATAACGCCGGTTCTTCTGTAAAATTCGCGGGGCTTTGTTTTGAAAACTCTTTCGGGCGCATCCCATTCAATTAATACTTGGGAAGGTTTAATTATATCGTCCATATTAACTGGATTCTACCACAACAAAAGCCTAAATCCTTGTTTCGTAAAGATGCGTATGAGCGCCATCGGAAACCGTAACAATATGCTCAAACCCACCAGAATCAACATCGATAATTGTTAAAGATGAATTGCTAACCATAAAATGTGCGAAAGCTTCGTGATTTCCATTTGCAACAATTTTTACAAGTAAAACCCTGATCCAATTTCCATGAGTAAAAATGGCAACTTCCTTATCTTTATCTTCGTTTATAACTTGTTTAAAAATCTGATAGATTCTATCTGATGTAACTTTATAATCCGCTAAAATTTTTGGCTTTGTTATTACAGTAGGTTGTGGCCAATCTTCGGAACCAACTTCATTAAATTTCGAAGAATATACAACCTCGTTATCATGTTGCTCATTTACTATCTCACAGGTTTCAATGGCCCTTTTTATCTTACTGCAGTACATAACGTCAAACTTATTGCCCGACAATCTTTTTGCAAGCTGAAGTGCTTGAACTTTCCCAAAATTATTTAAATGATAATCGTTAAGCTGAACACCTTCTTCATCATACGCATCAGCATGTCTAATTAGATAAATCCTTGTCATACTAAAAAGTATATAATATCCCATACCAATAGGAAGCATTAAAATGCTAAAATACAAAAAAAGATGGAGGGGTGGCCGAGCGGTTTAAGGCGACGGTTTGCTAAATCGTTGAGGCCAAAAGCCTCGCGCAGGTTCAAATCCTGTCCCCTCCGCCAGAAAATAAGGGTAGCCCTTTTTTCCAAATTGTCATAGTACGAAGGGTGGAAGCAAAGCTTGCACCCTTCAAGAGTACTTTCGGGGTGTGGCGCAGTTGGTAGCGCGCATCGTTTGGGACGATGAGGCCAGAGGTTCAAGTCCTCTCACCCCGACCAAAAAAATGTATAATCCGTGAATGAATTACACAAATCAAAATAACGAACCAGAGTTTTCTCAAGCAGTAGAAGAAGTTCTCGAATCTTTGGCCCCTTTTATTAAAAAGAATCCTAAGTATTCCGAATCAAATTTAATTAAAAGATTAACTGAACCAGAACGCGTGATTATATTCCGGGTTACTTGGGTAGACGATAAAAATGAGGTTCAAATAAACCGTGGATTTCGCGTTCAATTTAATAGCGCGATTGGACCATATAAAGGCGGATTAAGGTTTCACCCTACTGTAAATTTGAGCATCATGAAATTTTTGGGATTTGAACAAACATTTAAAAATAGCCTTACAGGACTTCCAATGGGTGGATCTAAAGGTGGAAGCGATTTTGATCCTCACGGAAAATCAGACGCCGAAGTTATGAGATTTTGCCAAGCTTTTATGTCAGAGCTTTATAGACACATCGGAGACCAAACAGACATTCCAGCCGGCGATATTGGAGTTGGAGCAAGAGAAATTGGGTATCTTTTCGGATACTATAAAAAACTTGTAAACAAAGTAAACGGAACATTCACAGGAAAAGGCCTCGAATACGGTGGTAGTTTAATCAGACCGGAAGCCACGGGATACGGACTCGTATACATAACAGAAGAAGTTTTAAACCATGTTGGCGAAAGCATAAAAGGCAAAACTGTTTTAGTTTCAGGGTCAGGAAATGTTGCGCAATACGCAATCGAAAAAGCAATCGAACTTGGAGCAAGAGTTGTAAGTGCATCAGATTCAGACGGAACCGTTTTTGATAAAGATGGTTTCACAAAAGAAAAGTTGGAGTTTTTAAAAGATCTAAAAAATGTAAAACGTGGAAGAATAAGCGAATACGCAGAAAAGTTTAAAGTCGAATATCTAGCCGGGCAAAATCCATGGAATATAAAAGCTGATATTGCACTTCCATGCGCAACTCAAAATGAAATATCTAAAATGGATGCAGAAAACTTTGTGAAAAACGGCATTAAATACGTAATAGAAGGAGCAAACATGCCTTCAACAAAAGAAGCAATTGAAATTTATTCACAAAATAAAATCGTATTTGTTCCAGGTAAGGCCTCAAATGCAGGAGGCGTTGCGGTATCCGGTTTAGAAATGACACAAAACAGCCTTCGCTATTCATGGTCAAAAGAAGAAGTCGATGAAAAGCTAAAAACTATAATGAAAAATATTCATGCTAAATGTGTCGAATACGGCGAAACAGATATTTCAGGCGAAAAATCGGTAAACTATATGATGGGTGCCAACATCGCAGGATTCAAAAAAGTCGCAGACGCAATGATCGCTCAAGGGATTATTTGACCAGATAAATCCCCATCGCATCTTTTACTTCCTTCATTGTCTCTTGTGCGATTTTTTGTGCTTTTTTTGTCCCAGCATCTAATATTTCCATTAGTTTTTGTGGGTCTTCAAACTTCGATCTTCTTTCCCTAATTGGTTCCAAAAATGTATTTATGGCTATTGCGAGTTTCTGTTTTACTTCTACATCTCCGACAGCACCTTTTAAATATCTGGATTTTAAGCCTTCAACCTCTGGCTTATTTGGATTAAAAATATCATGATAAATAAAAACAGGATTTCCTTCGACTCTTCCTGGATCCGTCGCCCTTATTCGATTTGGGTCTGTATACATGTTTTTCACTTTTTCATTTACAGACTCGACGGTGTCAGATAAATAAATACAATTCCCAATCGATTTGCTCATTTTTGCGTTTCCATCTGTTCCGACCAACCTTCTATTTTCACTCAATAAAACTTCGGGTTCTGGAAAGACATTTCCATAAATAGAATTAAATTTGCGAACAATTTCACGTGCTTGTTCTATATGTGGAACTTGATCTTCACCAACCGGAACAATTTCGCCTTTAACAATAGTAATATCAGCAGCCTGCGAAACCGGATACATTAAAAACCCTAAAGTTAAAGATCCTTTAAACTTATCCGCCTTTTGAGCAATTTCATCTTTTACTGTTGGGTTTCTCTCAAGCCTTGCTATAGAAACAAGATTTGCATAGAAAATAGTAAGTTCTGCAATTTGTGGAATTGCCGATTGCAAATGGAAAGTAACTTTTTGTGGGTCGAGTCCGACTGAAATATTATCAAGCAAAACCTGCAAAGTATTTAATCTTACTTTTTCTGGATTGTCAAAATTATCAGTTAGAGCTTGAACATCAGCAATTAATATATATGAATCGTAATCATCTTGAAACTTCACTCGATTTTCCAAAGAGCCAACATAATGACCTAAATGCAAAGGACCAGTAGGACGATCACCCGTAAGAATTCTTTTCATAAAAACAGTTTATCATGACAAACTCACAATAAGGGTAGCCCTTATTTGGTGGCGGCGGGTAGAATCGAACTACCAACCCCAGCTTTATGAGGGCTGTGCTCTAACCGTTGAGCTACGCCGCCAAACCATGGGAATAGTATACTAGACATATGACAGACAGAAAAGCGAAGAATAGCAGGTTTCCAATAATAATAACTTTAATATTAATTGCTGTTTTAGGAGGAATACTTAGATCAACTTTTAGATTGAATTCAAGCATAAAAAAGATTGATCAGGCGAAAGAAAAAATCGTGGAGCTTGAAGAAACTAACAAAAAGTTGACTGAAAAAATCGAATATGCAAATACCCCAGAGTTTATCGAAAAAGAAGCAACGGAGAGGCTAAATTTAACGCATCCTGGAGAAAAAATAATCATAATGGGAGATCCTAGTACAACCTATGAAAAAAAGGAAAGTCGCAGCGCCAATTCGGCAATAAAATTGCCGAATTGGCGCCTCTGGTTAGCAGAATTCAAATTTTAGCTATAAAACCTGGCTTTTTGTCATTAGAGGTTGTAAAATGAGACACGTAATATCGACGCGGGGTAGTGGAGTAGCAACCACGCGAGGCTCATAATCTCGAGACCCAGGTGCAAATCCTGGCCCCGCAACCAAAAAGTGTCAAATAGTTATTGACACCTTTTTTTGCAAAGATACACTAAGCTTATAGTTGTTTGATCTGCCCAAAGATAATATAACTTATAACCATGACATTACTGTCTTCAGCGAGGGAAAAATTTGTACAGAGTTTGATTTCTAAAGGCAGAGCCAGCGCTACTGTAGTGGCGTATGCAAAAGATATTGAACAGCTTACTGATTTTGCAGTCAGGCAAAATATTTCAAGCGCACATGAACTTAGCAAATCAATAATCGAAAACTTTTTACGAAGTCTATCGGATAGCAGCTATACAAAAAAAACTATCTCAAGAAAAATAAACGCAATAAAAACTTTTTTTAAATTTTTATCCGACGAAAAAATTATTGAGTCTGATCCAGCCAGGTTTATACAACATCCAAAGCTCGAACAAAACGCGCCAAGGATATTAACAAGGATAGAATATCGTGCCTTAAGAGACACGGTTAAAGACGATGTCAGAACTCGTGCAATAATCGAAATATTTTTACAAACAGGTGTAAGAATTTCCGAACTTGCAGCAATTAAGATCGATCACATAAAAATCGGGACAGAAAACAAGGGTACACTTGAAATCCCTGGAACAAAAGCAACTCCAGGAAGAACAATCCCTCTTAACGCAGCAGTAATATCAGCAATACAATGCTTTCAAAAAGAAAGATCATCTTCAAAACTCGAGCATCTTTTCGTAACCAAGACAGGAAACCCGCTTTTAGTTAGAAATATAAGAGCAACAATTGGAAGATATCTTAAGCAAATTCAGCTCGACGACGTCACGGTAAACGATCTAAGACACACATTTGTAGCTGAACACCTCAAGCGAGGCGCAAGCGTCCTTCTCGTTTCTAAAATCGCAGGACACAAAAGATTAACCACAACAGAAAACTATCTAAAATACATAGACCGCAAAGAATCCGGTATTGGAGAACTTGAAGAGCTATAAAATAGGGGTAGCCCCTATTTTAAGAGGGCTACCCTTAAAGTAGAATTGGCGCAAACCTCTGGTTCGGTTTTTCAAATTTCTTAAAATAATCATAAGCTTTTCTATAAGATCCAAATTCCATAACTTGGCAATTTTGTCCAAACCATTTTCCCGACGGTAATCCATCTAATACGTTCATTAAGCAAATGAAAATTCCAAATAAAACTAAGGCTGAATAAATCAAAACCCTGAATTTCCCAATTAAAGCAAATGCCGAATATAAAGCCAAAAATGGAATTGCTGAAATCAAATATCTTGGACCAAATGGTGTTGCGCCAAAACAATCAGGCCAAAATGAATATAATAAGGAAATTAATAAAACATAAGATAACGATAAAATCGCTAAACTTATTTTCGTCTTTTCTTCTCTGATAAATTTCATAAATCCAGGTATAGAAAAAACCAAAAATGGCGATATTAAAAATAGTCCCTTTAATGGAGATAGATATAATCCCCAAATTCCATATAGTGGATTTTGGGTAAACGCATGTTCAGCTCCAATATTTAATGCTTGCTTTTGCTGATATAGAATTTGCTCCGCCATTAAAAAGAAAGATCCGAAATGAATCTTGTTGTATATACCAAGCAACAAGATAGCCAAAATTACAGGAGCAGAAAAAAGGGCTACCCTTTTTATAAAAGATTTTCTTTCACATAAAAGCATTAATCCAACAGATATAGAAAATAATATAGTCGGAAATTCAGTCAAAAAAGCCAACCCAGTTAAAATCCCCGCATATAAAAACCGCGATTCAGACTTTTTGCTAGATATTAAATAATATGCATAAAAAATAAAGAAGGCAGATTGAACATGGTTAAAAAAGCTAACACTATAATTAATCAAAATCGTTCCGAAAAGAAGTCCGATTAAAGTTAAAATTGAAACAGCCGACTTTACCTTATAATTTTGTAATTGCTTGAATAATAAAATTCCTATAAGTGAATAAAAAATAGTGGAAGGTAAACTAAGAGCAAGACTTTCAAGAATCATGGAAACATCACCATTAATCGGCCCAAAAGCTCTTGTATAAATATAACTAAAGACCTGAAGCCCAAAATATGGAACCGCCATAATTACAGCATTTAACGGAGCGTATGCAACATATTTGTCTCCACTCGAGGCAGTAATCACATCAACTCCAGAATTTCCCCAGTATTCATTAACATTAAAATTTCTTGATAGGGCTAAACTTTTCGCTGTATATACATGGCCTACCCCAACAGACATATTAGAACTAAAATCTATGTAGCTATAAGTAAAGAGTAATGAAATGAAAAATCCTACAAAAATTATCAAAGTGGAAAAATCAAAACTTAGTTTTTTCATGTTCTCTTACTGTATTTAAAATAACTCCATCACGTTTTACCTCATACAAAATTTTTCCAGTATAATTTCGTTTCATTTCATTTTCACTATCACAAATAGTATAATTCGCATATTCAGGATAACCGTATGTCATAAAAAACTTTTTCCCTGAATAATAATCCACAGCATAATCTACATTACATGCATATATAAAATCTTTTTGCGTTAAGTCTGTATTATTTACAATCCATTCGGCCGCTTCTTTATAGCTAGCTCCCCAATAATCTAATTCGTACTTACCAGAAGCTCCACGAATTCCTCCAACTAATTCATTAAAGTAAATGTATTCATATGGATGAAGAATAACGAAATTCCAACCAATTGATACAATATTTATCGAAATAAGGATGCTAATAACAACAAAAGCTTTTCTATTCTCAATTACTTTATACAAAACAGTTGTCGAAATAATTACCATAATCGGAATCAAAAATAGGAAATGCCTGATACCGTTATAAACAACAGGTTGCAAAATAAGATATAAGGCGATGTTAACCAAAAAAGCAATGCTAGAGATTGCAAAAAGCTTGTTTTTAAATAGCTTTTTGCCAAAAAAAACTGATGATCCTATTAAAGCTAAAATATAAATTGGCATTGTAATAAAAATCCAAGTGAACAAATAATACCAAGGTCGATCTGCCTTAAATAAAAATTCTCCTGCAAAAAATATTGTGTCATCCCAATTCTGAAAACTTTTCGCATCTAAAAGTAAATGGAAAAAATTAGCAAAAAAGTTTGAACCAAGCCACGGAAATATTGACATAGAAACGAACAAAGAAAAGACAACAATTATAAAAAGCTCAAGTACGAAATCTGCGATTTTAGAAATTGAAAATTTTCGTCCTTCTATAAATTCCACATAAAAAAAGTAAAAAATGTAAACAAAATAAATTGAAAAGCCAACGGTTCGAAATGTTTGAGTTATGCCAAAAATAATTCCTAATGAAATTATTTTTAAATAAGCAGAACCCTTTTGCTTTTGATTCAAAAAAACATATATAAAAAATATGCTAATCAAATAGAAAATCGCAAACGGAACATCTTTATTATTTGTCGGAATATCACCAAACAACCTTGCGCATGAGACTAAAAAAATCACAGGGATGATGGCTTTTGCCAAGGATTTATAGTGCAAATAAAATAACGCATACGTAAAGATAAAAAGCACGGATCCAAATATCAAATTGAGTAAATGTCCCCATTCGTAATATCCTTTGAAATTAAAATAATTTTGAACCAACTGATACGAACGTTGATATTTTGTAACAAGGGGGTGATGGCCATAAACAACATTGATTTTATCGTTGTAATTAAGATTAATTATGGAATCATAAGATGTCGGAGACTTTAAATATCGTGATAGATCTTGGGCTGCACGTCTTTCCGTCCACTCATCGCCTGTAGCACCATAGTCTTTGTATGTTAAAAATGTAAAACAAAAATAAATCGCAAGAAATATCAATAATGGGACGTGTGTTTTGATATAAGACAAATTCAAAGTAAATAAAGTATATCAAAGAGATTCCAGGTGATAAGCTTTTGATATGAAAATGCGGTTTAGTTTTACCACCATCACAATCTTTTCCTTTCTGGTTTTCGTTGCATCTTTTTTGTCTGTTTATCTTACTAAGCTTAACAATCTAACGCTTCAAAGCGAATATTTTTTAGCAATTGCAACAGTTCCATTTTCTATAGTTAAAGAAGGCAATTTAGATTTGAATGAATATTATGGCACTTTGTCGTCCGCCTACCCTCAACCAGATGACGCGACTCAAACTCCCTATTACCTAAAGCAAGTTGGTGAAAAATATTATTCAAGTTATCCAATGTTCGCGGGTTTTTTAGCAACGCCTTTTTATATAATTCCATCTTTATTAAATTTGGATATTTCAATTGAAACAATTCGTGTCATGAGCAGACTTTCGGCATCTGCAATGACAGCGCTTTCAGTTGGATTTTTCTTTTTGCTTTTACAAAAGCGCTTAAAATCAAATAAACAAATTTTGCTATTAACTATTATTTATGCATTTGCAACAAATACTTTTAGTACTTCAAGTCAAGGCCTGTGGCAACAAACTTCAAGCCAACTTTTATTTACAGCAGGAATTTTGCTTTTGGATTATAAAAAATATGGCCTTGCCGGACTCGTTTTCGGATTTTCATATATGGCAAGACCAACAAATGTTATATCGATTGCAGTTTTTGGCTTATACATATTATGGCTACACAGAAAAAAATTTAATGAACTTTTAATGAACGGTTTCAGATATGGATTTATGGCGATAATCCCGTTTATTTTCGATGCGACTTTAAATAGATATTTATTTGGTTCGCTTTTAAACATCGAATACGGCGACAGGTTCGGAGATTTTTATGAAAAATTAATTGTTGGTACAACAGGCCTTTGGATTTCCCCAAGCAAAGGCGTTTTAATAGTTTCCCCTATTTTAATTTTTATTTTCTACGGAATTTATAAATATGTTAAAAACTGGAAAGAAAATCCTTTTGAAATTGCCATAATCTCGATAATTATTTTTCACACGCTTGTTCTTGGAAAATGGTACGCATAGTACGGTGGATATGCTTGGGGATACAGAATGATGACTGAAATGATTCCTTATATGGTTTTACTTTTAATTCCGTTCATTACTTCGAAATATTTTGTTAAAAAACCGTTTAATATTATTTTCTGGACGCTTTTTGCCTTTAGCATTTTTACTCAATTACTTGGAATTTTAATGTTTGATGGAAACTGGCACACTTTATACGACGGAAAACCTGGATGGCTTTGGAGCATAAAAAACAGTCAAATAGTTTTCGCTATAGAAAGAATTCTATTTAAGCTGGGTATCGGAAATTCGCCGTATGAAATTTAATGTAAAATATTCGAATGGAAGAAATTAAATTAGTAGGATGGCAATCTTGGACTGATTGCACAAATCCAAAAACATTATTTTCAAGAATAAGATATTTCTCCCCTTTTGGAAAGTTTGCAAAAACCGCAACAATTAATAAGCAACAAAAGCAAAAACTACTTCGCGGCTGGTCATCTTGGCCATACTTCGGGAGAAACATCACTCAAAAGCCAATCATTGAAATTGCTGAATGGATAAAACAAAATAAAAAGTTAATTCCTCCTTTAAAAAGATTATAAATGAATGGAAATATGAACTGCTAAAACTCGACTTTTTATATGCGGGACACTACAATACAAAATATAAATCCAACGAAGCGCCAGATAACCTTTTATCTACACTTTTAAAGGATATAAAAGCAATCGGAAACGTAAAAATAATTGCTTGTGGTTGTCCACTTTCGCCAGCTGTAGGAATTGTTGACGCAATGAGGATTAGCGAAGATATAGTACTTCCAGAACTAAAAAGCATTTTCCCTTTAAACAACTTTTTACACACAAAAAGATTAAGCCAACTAGCTAATAATTTAAAGGTAAGGCTTAATACAAAAAAAGCGTGGAAACAAATAGAAGATAGATAATTACAAAATAATATCGGTAAAAAAGTTGCAATCTTGCCCTCTGCGAGAATTATCCCAAGTAACATTTTTAGAGAACCGGTAACTGCAACAAAAAATATGGCCACAAGAAGAGAGAATTTCTTCAAATATTTTGAATACAGGAAATTTATTAAAACAAGTACGGCAACAGTTAAAAAAGTCTTTGGAAAATAAAAATACACTCCAATTACACCTAATAAAATACTACTAATCAAAAAATATAAATATTTATAATAACTTTCTTTTCCTAAATCAGGATGATCTTCTATCCAATTAAAAACATACAAAGCTCCGTATATAAAAAAGCAAATAAAATATTAGTAAATCAATAAGTGCTGTGATAGAGATGCTTTTTGAAACTATTAAGTAGCCAAAAACAACAAAGAGAAAATTAAAAGTTTTATATAACCTTGCATATCTGAGATATTGATATAAATCCTGGATTATCATCACATTCAGTATAAAATAAATCTAATGAAAAAGATCACACTTCTTTTCGATATTGATGACACACTCGTACACGAAAATATAAATTGTTTCAAAAAGACCAAGATCACAGGTGCGTTAGAAGGACTCTCTAGTGATTACAAGCTCGGACTATTTTCTCAAGGATTTTGTAATATTCAAATATTAAAGCTTAAAGTGGCGAACTTGTACCACTTCTTCTCTAAAGACATAATTTTTATATCACATAATAAACTTAAAAAGCTAAACGATATTTTCTTCGCGCATCCAAATATAATAATTATTGATAATTCCAAGGCCGTTCAAAAGATAGCAAATAAGCTTAATATCAAATTCGTCTTAGTTTCATCAAGAACCACAAAAGACGAACTAGTCAAACAAATAAACGAAATATCTAAATATCCTTAATCAACATCAAATTCAACTTTGTCTGATTTTGTAGAGGCTCCATACTGGTCGTAAGCAATTGCATATGTGTCATGTGATCCGCCATCTGGTTGCCACATATAGTAATATAAATCATCCACGTTCATAGTTTCAGATTCGAAACATATAACGCTTTCATCTAGGTCTTCAGAAGTTCTTACATCATAAAATTTTGACTCACCAACAAAGATATGAACAAATCCTTGAGATATCCCACAACTTTCTGACTCTTTTGACCATTCTTTGCTTTTTCTATAAATATATTTAATATCACCATCATCAACTTCATCTTGAATATCGTTTCCAATTTGTTCCGTTATATCAACAATATCCTCTGGATCATCTAGTAATGTTTTTGATTTTCCACCAATGTTACGTGGCAAAACTGTTGCTTTTTTATCACCATCAACATAAATTTCAACCTTAGAAATATATCCATCAGAATCTTTTGCACGAGCAGAAATACTTACTCCTTTATCAGAATCATGGTTCCAGTCAGCAAGTCCATAAGAAAGTATATTAACCTCTGGCTTTTTATTATTTGAAGGCGCTGTTTTAGTTGTTTCGGTTTCTACGGTTTCTACTTTTTTTCCCTCTTTTTCAATAACCGCAGGAGGTTTTTGAGGAATAACTTTTGGCACATCTGGACTAATTCCTGTCGAATCAGGCTCTGGAGCAGACGCAGGAACTGGAGTATTTGAGACTTCAACTTCAGGAACGCTTGCAACTAATTCAATATCCACATCTTTTTTATCAAAAAACATAAAATAAGCCGCTGCACCTGCCGATGAAAAAATTAAAAGAAAAATAACAACAAACAAAACTATTTTTAAATTACTTGGCATGACAAAATACTAACATAGAAAAGATTGAAAACGTTATATAATCAACATTATGAAAAACGCCGTTTTGATATTAGCCGCAGGAAAAGGAAATCGAATGAAAGTTGAAATTCCAAAAGTTTTAGTAACTTTGCACGGAAAACCCTTAATAAAATATTTACTAGATACTATCGATTCTATTTTTCAAAAATCGGACATACATGTCGTTGTTGGGTATAAAAAGGATGAAGTAAAATCGGCCCTTTTAAACGAATATAATTTCATCGAACAAACCGAACAACTTGGAACCGGGCATGCAGTAATGTGTGCAAAAGAATCTTCAATTAATAAATTTGATAATATTTTGGTTTTATATGGAGATATGCCGTTTATTTCAAAACAAACAATTAATGAAATTTTAATTAAACATTCAGAAAAGATGGCCGACCTTACAATGGCTACAATTTCTGTTGATAATTTTAATTCATGGCAATCATGTTTTTATGATTTTGGAAGAATTGTTCGTGATAAAAATAATAATCCAATAAAAATAGTAGAAAAAAAAGACGCAACCGAAGAAGAACTAAAAATAAAAGAAGTAAATCCTTCATATTTTTGTTTTAAGTCAGAATGGCTCTGGGAAAAAATTACAGAAATTAGACAAAACAACTCACAAAAAGAATACTACCTAACGGATCTTTTATCACTTGCCATAAAATCAAAAGCAAAAATTGAAACCGCATCAATAAATCCAAAAGAAGGCATTGGAATAAACACACCAGAGCAACTCAAATTCGCGGAAAGTTTATTGACGAATGCCTAATTTCAAAACTCAGGTAATTAAAATAATTAATTCAATTCCACGTGGCAAAGTAGCCTCGTACGGCCAAATTGCTGTTTATGCAGGAGCTCCGCGTGCTGCTAGGGCTATCGGTATGATTTTGAATAGACTCCCATCTGACACAAAACTTCCATGGTGGAGAATTGTAAACAACAAAGGGAAACTCACAATCCGCGGATCAATTTTTAACAGAAATGACCAACAATCACTTTTACAAGCCGAAGGCGTACAATTCAAAAAAGAATACGAATTTAAAATTGAGGAATATAGATTATAATATTTACAATGCTAACAATACTCCCAACAGTATATATTCTTATTCGCGTTGCTTTCTCTTTTTTTAAAACCTATAAACTCCCTTCAAAGAAAAACGAGATTTCAAACCATCTTGTAGGCTTAGGGTTTTTCTTATTTTATTCACTATTTCTTTTTACTGGAATCAATACAGTCCAAACATTATTATTAGAAAAATTCAGCCAAATCACATCCGTAATAATCACCGTGTCGACGCTAGAAACAGGCTACAGATTAGCAAAATGGGCAACTTCTAGAGTTATTCCTGTTAGAAAAGACAAACAAACCTCGTTCGCACTTGAGACTTTCATCTATTCATCCGGAGCAGGAATAATGGCGGTGGTTGTGATATTGATAATCGCATTACTCTAAATAATTACAGCATCTATAAAACTAAGCAAGGTCAATTATTTTCTGTTCTATCTTGTGGAGCATTATATTTGTAGCTTTTTCGAAATCAGGTATTTTATTATAAATCTCTTCGGCTAATTTCTCGTTATATGTATGACTTGCGAAATTTCTCATCTTTATATATTCAAACCATTTTTCTGGATCATCTATAATCTCGTTTTGAGCAGCAATTCTAACGCAATCTCGTGGACTAAAACACTCCGTACCTAAAAAGGTATTAATTGATTTTAGTAGTTTCCAAGAAAGTTCAAAGCAGAATTCAAACCGCTGAATAGTTCCATCTCTAACTATCTCCATATCAACCGTACTATTCAGTGCTTCCGACAATTTCAACAGTGCTCTAGATAAATCGCCTATTTGCGATAATATTATTTCTTTGCTGTCCATTCTTTTGTATTGGCAAGAGCAACTCTTTTAAACTTTTCTGAAACTTTTTTAAAATCCACAATGTCCACTTTATAAGGGATATCAGATTCTTCTAGCTCTTCTTCTATTTTGTTCAATACTTGTAGCTTGACTTCTTGTTCACCTAAAATCCCGATATCAAAATCACTAAATTTTCTGGTTTTGCCCTTTACACGAGAACCAAACATAAAAACTCTATATTTTTTTGCGGGAATATTATTAAACAAAATCTTCTTAATTTTAACCTCTGATTGAATATCGTTCATGTGAAAATTATATCACTATTAAATTTCTGGTGGGCGAACATGGACGTAAACCATGAACCTTCATGGTATAAGCTTGATGCTCTAACCAGTTGAGCTATCCGCCCGCGATCGGAAGATTTTGGCAGATAAGTGGCGAACTACAGATTATAATTGATTCAAATGATACGGATTATAAACGTTTATTTCCTCAAAAATCCCCATGTCTTTGACGTTATCAGTTGCAATAATTTTTATATCATTTGAAAGCATTGTTGCAACTAGATAACAATCGAATATTATATTGGAGTTAATTTTGTATTTTATAGCGAACGCCTTTGCAATTTTTAACGTCCCGGAATCAGGGTATATGACACGGCACAAGTTTTCAAAATTTTCGCTCTGTTCTAATGCTTTTTTTAATGTGTAAGGCTTTTCGTATTTCGAATGTGTCAACACTCTTATCATTTCTAAAATATTTTGATGCGCAACTACTGGCACGAAAAAGTTATTCACGGCAAGTTCCCTAAACTCTACAGCTATCTTATTTTTAGTCGAAACGGTATTTGAGGAATATACAAGCAAATTGGTATCAATTAGAACTTCCTTACCCTTAATTCTGGAAGAATCCCTAATTATCATAATAATCTTTTCTACTTAGATTATTCATATTTTTGTCAACAGCCTTATCAATAAATACAATTTCTTTGATTGCGTTAGTATTTATGTCGTTCACAAACATTCTCAAGGCATCATTAAAAAGTTTTTGGAAAGTTGTGTTTTGATCTAAAGCCCTTTTTTCAACAGCTTTTTTTAATGGCTCTTCAATGCGAAGTGTAGTGCGGACTGTTTTCATAAATGCCATGCTAACACATTGGCATAAATGTGACAACGCTTGAGTGATTTATAAAACCTTTAGAACAAAAACTATAATCTTAATTGCCACAATAATATCCTTGGCCATCTTACACACACTCTGGATATTATACTAGCTAATACTCGCCAAGGCCTTAATAACAGCATTTATCAAAAGTTGATTACGAGAGATTTTTCCTTTAGACAAAAACAAATACGGATCTTTGTTCTCTTCACCATATTTTTTTTGAACCAAAACCCCAAGATCAGCGTATGGATCTGGTACAAGATCTGTCATCTCTTTTGGAACTTCAAGTTCAGTACTGATTGAAACAGATCGACGTCCTAATTTATTTTCTATGATGCAAACAGAAAGTCCATGGACATTATGTTTTTGATGCAACTTGGTGATGCCAGATTCAATCGAAATCAAATATTCATAAGCTTTACCTTCAACTTTCTTTTTCAAATCAGTTAAACGATTTTCTGCACCTAAATACGTTTCATCAACGGAAAAAGGTTGTTCTGAAACTTTTGATTCAGTTTTTATTCCCAAAACCTCGCATTTTATAGCAAATTCCCTTAGTCCAAAAGATGTTGCGCTTAATTTTAGTACGCTTTCAGAACTCAAATATGCTTTTGATAATTTATTGTAATACTGATTTATCTTGCTTAAATCGCCATCAATTATAATCGGACGCATAGCCTCAATTTCGGCTTTATATGAAACCATTGGTATAGGATTCAAAAAGAATATATCTCTGTTTAAGGTAAAAGCAAAACCTATTTCCATGAGAGCATTACCACCAACATAGTTTTGTACTTCATTCTTGTCATGATTTATAACAACAATTCCATCACTTTGTTTTATATATTTATAATGCTCATTGATATAATCGTTTTGGATCTTTCTTTTAACGGCTTCATCATGAGAACCGGACTCTTTATACGATGCTAAATCAGATAGACCACCAGGGACAAATACTTTAAAACCATCAGCTTCTAAAACCAACCTTGTTTCATCCATCTCTTTTGCAAATCGCATGCTTCCGCAAATTGTAAGTGTAATCATAAAAGGATGAAACAAAAATAATATCTTCTGGTGGGCGGACATGGACTCGAACCATGAACCTTCAAGGTATAAGCTTGATGCTCTAACCAGTTGAGCTATCCGCCCATAATTGTGTCTAAAAAAATCTAAAAAAGGGCTACCCTTTTTTGGCATTCCTCGACACCGTTTGGCATATTGCTTGAAGGTTATATTCACTCAACTTTCACCAAGCACGAGTATTCTAACAAAAGTCTAAAAAAAGGGCTACCCTTATTCACATTATATCAGCGGTTGTTATTTTTAATTTGGAGCTATTTGAAAAGA